>OLSI01000272.1_pt1 | contig 44178 bp, 50 predicted proteins | sample 1672661 | NCBI WGS metagenome assembly OLSI01 (sample SAMEA3136711, study PRJEB25190) | human gut metagenome | biome: human gut; feature: human-associated habitat; material: faeces | place: Austria | collected 2013 | reverse complement strand
CCAAGAGGATATAGAACTCTTTTTTGGAGTTTACACAGAATTATTTACAGTCTCTTAGATAGTCTAGAGAATGTCCGCACCCTCTTCTCTTAGATAGTTCACATACATAAATAGATAAAATATACAGCATAACATAACAGCATAACAATTCCACAAGGTCTTCTTAATTCTTTGTGTTTTATTGTGCCGGCCCAAAGTAAAATACCACTGAAAATTGCGACTGCATTATCAATCATAAACTTACTTTCAAAAGGAACTGTACAAATCAGAGCGGTTGTTCCTATTACAAATAAGATATTAAAGATATTGCTTCCTACAATATTTCCAATTGCGATTCCAACATTTCCTTTTTTGGCGGCTGTAACAGATGTTACAAGTTCCGGAAGGGAAGTACCGAAAGCGACAATCGTAAGTCCGATAAAACGTTCACTCATTCCAAAGAATCTGGCTATTTCAGAAGCACCGCTGACTGCAAAATCACTTCCCTTTACAACCATCACTCCGCCGATTATCATCAGAATAATACATTTCCAGACAGGGAGCTCTTTTGCAGTTTCCTCTTCTTCAGAACTTCCTTTTCTGGACATTACAAACAAATATCCAAGAAACAGAATGAATAAAATCCAGAAAACAACGCCTTCCCAAAATGTAATGGAACTTCCGGTTGCACCAAAAATCATCAATAGAACAGTGATTCCTATCATATATGGTATTTCGTAACGCAAAGTTGATTTCTGAATGGCTACATTTGTAATAACGGCAGTAATTCCAAGGATAATTAAAATATTTAAAATGTTACTTCCTACGACATTTCCGATGGTAATTCCTGCATTATCATTTAGTGCAGCGGTAATGCTGACAGCGGCTTCTGGCATACTTGTTCCCATTGCTACGATGGTGAGTCCTACGATTAACTGTGGAACACCTAGTTTTTTTGCAATGCTGGCGGCACCTTCGACAAACCAGTCAGCGCCCTTGACTAATAAAATAAAACCTGCTAACAAAATCATCACTTGTAAAATCATAATATACCTCTTCTTTCTTGTGCTTTTATCATGCAGTAGGTATAAAAAAAGACTCCTACTGTATGAAATAATAGATACAGTAAAAGTCTTGCTATTTAATCACTTTCCGAGTCATGTAAAATGACTGTATTGACGAAAAAGCAAACCGGATTTGGCTAGCTACTCCCTTTTAGATGGTTGTATTCTAACAGATGATGTTTGAAATGTCAATTAATTTGTAAGAAAAGAGTAAAAACTGGAAGAAGTTGAAGAATCTGAGGAATAAATAATACCAGAAAATAGGATAGAAATAAATAGCATTCATCGTGGAAAGGGGATAAAAGCCATTTTTCACGGTGTTTTTTTGTCTGAATTTTTGCTATAATGCGAGTTGAAATCGTATCAAAATTTTAAGAAGGGAATTTAAAATGAAACTAGAAAAAGACAGTATTTTTTACAGAAAACTATGGAGTCTGATGATTCCAATTGTACTGCAAAACCTGATGCTTGCAATGGTCGCAGTAGCCGATGCGTTTATGCTTGGGGGAATGAACCAGAATTATATGTCTGCGGTTTCACTGGCAACACAGATTCAGTTTATCCAAAACATGTTTCTGGCAGCAGCAACAGCAAGCCTTGGAATTTTGGGGGCACAGTACTGGGGAAAGGGAGATATCAAAACCTTAGATGATATTTTCTGTATGGCACTTCGGCTTTGCGGCATGGTATCCGTTATATTTTTTATTGGATGTGTATTCTTTGGAAAGTATCTGATGTTGATTTTTACGAATGAATCTGTACTGATTGGGTATGGTGTGAGCTACCTGAAAATCGCAGGTTGTTCTTATTTGTTAACCGGAATTTCGCAGTGTTATCTTGTCATTATGAAAACAAGTGAACATGCAAAGACAACGGCAATTATCAGTTCATTTACCGTTTGTGTAAATATTATTTTAAACTGGATATTTATCTATGGTGCATTTGGCTTAGAAGCAATGGGAGTAAAAGGTGCAGCACTTGCGACTTTAGTGGCACGTATTTTAGAACTGGGCTGTTCGATCGCAATTTCTTATAAAGACGGATATATTCATCCGGATATGAAGCGGTTGTTTTATCACAATAAACAGCTTGTAAAAGATTTTCAAAAATGTGCCCTGCCGCTTCTTGGTGCGTGTTTGTTCTGGGGGATTGGATTTACGTCTTATTCATCATTTATGGGACATCTGGGTGTTGATGCGGCAGCAGCAAACTCTGTGGCTGCGGTTGTGCGTGATATTATCTGCTGTTTTAGTGCGGGTATTTCAAGTGCAGCAGGAATTATGGTTGGAAATGAACTGGGAGCCGGAAATTTAAGACGAGGAAAATTATATGGAATCCGTTTATTAAAAATTTCACTGGTCTGTGGTGTGATGGCTTCCCTTTTGATGCTAATTACTGCACCGATTATTCTGCATTTCGTGAATCTGACTCCACAGGCAGCAGGATATTTAAAAGGTATGTTTGGAGTGATTGCCTTTTACATGATAGGGCGTTCGGTCAATGATGTCACGATTAATGGAATCTTTGGAGCAGGTGGAGACACGATGTTTGATATGTACAGTCTTGCAGTATGCATGTGGTGCCTTGCAATTCCGCTTGCTGCACTTGGTACTTACTATTTTCACTGGCCAGTCGTGGTTGTGTATGCATGTACCTGTATTGATGAAGTTGGGAAACTTCCGTGGGTATTTTTGCATTTTAGAAAATATAAATGGGTGAAGGATTTGACACATTAATTTAGAGGTGATTAAGATGAAAACACGAGAAGAGATTTTAGCTTATGGATTAACATTTGCGGATACTTATGTGGATACGCCGTTTTCGGATCCAAACTGGCAGCTTGTACGGGTAAAGCAAAGCAAAAAAGCATTTTTGTGGACCTATGAGAAAGATGGTTTTTTGAATTTAAATGTAAAAGCAGACCCGGAGTGGCGTGATTTTTGGAGAAGCACTTATGAGTCTGTAATTCCAGGGTATCATCAAAACAAAGAACATTGGAATACGATTATTTTAGATGGCAGTATTCCGAATGAAGATGTAAAACGGATGATTGCAGAAAGTTATGATTTAGTGACTGACAGTCCGACAAAACGAATTTACGAAGCAGTGAAAAAGATTCCCAAAGGGCATGTGGCAACGTATGGACAGATTGCAGAGATGGCAGGAAATCCGAGAATGTCAAGAGCTGTGGGAAATGCCTTACATAAAAATCCAGACCCACTTCATATTCCGTGTTTTCGAGTAGTGAATTCCAAAGGGGAGCTTGCAGGTGCATTTGCATTTGGAGGGGGAAAGGCACAGGCAGAACTCCTAAGAGAAGATGGAGTTGAAGTCGTGGATGGAAAAGTGGATTTAGAGAAATATGGAATGAAATAGATTAAGAAATAGTGGCAGATGTCGTCTGAGATATATTTATAGAAAATAGGGTAAAAATAAAAAGGACTTTAGCTGAAAAAAATTTTCGGTTAGAGTCCTTTTTTTACAAGAAAAGACAGTTCGATATGGTATGATTGTAGGAAAAATAAGATAGAAAAAAGAATAATTGAAAGTGAGTAGAAAGAAGAAAAGAATGAAGTCTTGGAAACAGAATCCTTCAGAAAAGAAAACTCAAAATCAATTAGAAAACAAAGTCGAAAAAGAAACAAAAGAAAATCAGTTCAATTGTGCAGAAACTATTTTTTTAAACAGTATTTCACATGATATAAGAACACCATTAAATGTGATTATCGGATATACGGCGCTTGCATCTGCCCATGTTAATGAAGCGCAGGAGGTAAAAAAATATCTATCGAAAATAGAGACAGCAAGCAATCATTTACTGTTATTAATAAATGATGTTCTGGATATGAGTCATATTGAAAGCGGAACGCTAAAGCTTGAACACGCACCAGTATATTTGCCGGATGTGTTGGAAAATTTAAAAGCAATTATTCAGACAGATAGTTCTGCGAAACAGCTGAAATTTTGTGCAGATACCAAAAATATGGTGCATAAAAATGTTATTACGGATAAACTTAGATTAAAGCAGGTATTATTAAATATCTTGGAAAATGCAGTAAAGTATACAAGACCTGGAGGAAAAATTTATTTTCAAATTCGAGAATTAGAAGAACAAGAGCCGGGATTTGCAAAATATGAATTTCGTGTAAAAGATACCGGAATTGGTATGAGTGAAGAATTTATAGCGCATATATTTGAACCATTTTCCAGAGAACAGACCTCTACAGTCAGCGGGATTGAAGGAATAGGACTTGGAATGGCGATTGTAAAAAAGATTGTAGACAGAATGGGTGGTACTATTGCGGTAAAAAGCAGACAGGAGAAAGGGACAGAAGTTATAGTTATCTTGAAATTTAAAGTCAGCAGTCAACCTGTAGCAAATGAAATGCGGGCACTTTCAAGACCAGAACAGATGGAAACATTTTCAGAAAAGGAAAAGGCAAAACAAGAAAATTTGAAAGAAGAAAGTTTAGAAAATCCATTTAAAAACAAGAAGATTCTCTTGGTAGAAGATAATGAATTAAATCGGGAAATTGCGGTAGAACTGTTAAAAGAAGCTGGTTTTATTTTAGATACAGCAGAAGATGGAACAATAGCGGTAGAAAAAATGAGAACTGCAAAACCAGGTCAGTATGATTTGATTTTGATGGATATTCAAATGCCGATTATGGATGGATACGAAGCAACCCGCCAAATCCGAAAGCTAGAAAATCCAGAAACAGCTAATATTCCAATTGTGGCAATAACAGCAAATGCATTTGAAGAGGATAGACAAAAAGCACTGGAGGCAGGAATGAATGAACATGTATCAAAACCGATTGATTTGGAAAGGCTGTTGGAGGTTGTGAAGAAAGTACTGAAATAATGAAAGAATAATGAAAGAGAAAGAAAGCTTTGGAATGAAAAGATAGTTCCAAGGCTTTTTTTATTTTATAAGGAGAACTAAAAAAGTAAAGGAATCCTCGTATTTGAAAGATAAAAGTGGCATAATAGAGATATATAAATAATCTAGGTGTTTATAGAATGCAGTAGGAAGATTTACTGTATTAAATAAGGAGAAACAAAGTATGTTTATTAATTTTTCAAATCATCCAAGTGAGGCATGGGGAAAAGCACAGTTGAATGCAGCAATGGAATATGGTGAGGTGATAGATATTCCATTTCCAGCAGTTAATCCGTATTCAAATAAGGAAGAAATTTATAAAATTTGTGAAGAGTATGTGGCAAAGATTATGAATTTAAATCCGTCTTGTGTGTTATGTCAGGGTGAGTTTTGTGTCGCTTATGGAGTAATTTCAGCACTGAAAAAGTTTGGAGTAAAGGTAGTTGCAGCTTGTAGTGAGAGAAAATCTGTGGAGCGAAAGGTAGGAGATAATGTAGAGAAAACTTCTAGTTTTTCATTCGTACAGTTTCGGGAATATGAGTAAATTTTAAGAATGGAAACGAGATTAAAAAAGTAAAGACTATAAGAAGGGATAAAGTTTTTTTACAGAGGAAAGATAAACTATTTAAAAGAGTGGTAAAATTAAAAAAAATAATTTAAAATAAATAGTAGCAACATGAGATGTAGTCAGCTGCCTCTGACCTAGAATTAATGTTTTAAAGAGGTTAGAACTTGTAAAAGTTCAAGTTGACTAGCCTAAGTGTCTTGAACACTACGTTATTTCTGTTATCACACCTGCAAATGATACCCTAGTTTGCAGCTCTGTGCAGGCTCTGTAAACAACTCTGTGAGGTAGGAGTAGTCAACCTGAAGTCTCCGATTACGGGAAGCAGTTCTAACATTGGCGAAGGGTAACAAACTTTCTTAAATAGAAAGGTGCAGGACCTGAGGGTAGCTGCAAAAGGTACATATTATGCGAGTATTTGTATTTAATATGCGAGGCGAACCTTTAATGCCGTGTACGCAAAGAAAAGCCCGCCTTTTATTAAAAACAGGCAAAGCTAAAATTTATAAGTATAATCCATTTACTATTCAATTAAAGTATGTAACTGGTGAGAACAAGCAGGAATGTCATGTTGGAATTGACACTGGTTCTAAGTATATTGGTCTTGCTGTGACCTCTGAAAATAAGGTTTTATTTAAGGGCGAAGTAGAGCTTCGTCAGGATGTAAAATCAAAAATTGATACAAAACGAATCTATCGCAGAAGTAGGCGAAATCGTAAGACTCGATATCGTAGATGTAGATTTTTGAATCGTAAACGGTTTGGCAAATGGCTTCCGCCTAGTTTACAAAATCGTATTAATCATACATTTAAATGGATTGATAAACTATGTTCTTTTATACCAGAATCAATTCTTCATATTGAAGTTGGCAAATTTGATATTGCTAAGATGATTAATCCAGAGGTTCATAGTGTTGATTATTCGCAAGGTCAAACTTATGGATATCAAGGAGAACGATATTTTATTTTTGCAAGAGATAACTATACATGTCAGGTATGTGGAGAAAGGAATAAGCCATTACAAACACATCATATTATTTATGTATCAAATGGTGGCACGAATCGTGTCGATAATCAAATCACAGTTTGTAAAAATTGTCATAATAGTACGAATCATAAGAATGGAGGGATTTTTTATAAATGGCAGAAGGAACACAAGAAAGTTAAGCAGTATAAAGAACCACCATTTATGAATGTACTTAGACAACAAATTCTTAATCAATATCCACAGGCTCTTATTACATATGGTTTTGAAACTACTATTAAACGTAAAAATATTGGTTTAGAAAAAACGCATTATAATGATGCAATTGTTATTAGTGGAGTTTCTACTATTTCTGAGAATTTACATGAATGGCTTCTTATTAGGCAATTTCGTAAGAAAAAACGTTCACTACACGAAGGAGTGCCTCGTAAGGGAAGAAAAGAACCGAATCGTATACAAAAGCGTAATAGCAAAAATACTCCATATTATCGTGGATTCTATCTGAATGATAAGGTGAGTGTATTTGGAAAGAGCGGATATATTACTGGATTTACCAATAGTGGAGCTTATGTCAAGGGCGTAGATGGTGAATATATTGTTTTACCGAATAAATCTTATAAGCGGGTAAATATTGCAAGTTTGAAGTTTATTTGCCACAATAATAATTGGCAGTATATTACAAAAAATGCCGTGTGATTCAAGATTTATTTTATCATCGTTATGGAGTATGAAATTCTAAATAGAAAAGGATAAAAGAAAGGAAATTCATTATGGATTATGCCACATTAAGTAATGAAGAGGGTTATACGGTTTTTGAATTTGAAAATTATAGAATAAGATTTAAAGCACCGTATTCCTTAGAACATTATATTTCTGTTAAAGAATGGGATAATGGATACCTTGTTGTGATGGCAAAATATAGTCATAATAATGAATACGAAGAGGAATATATTGATTTAAATCCAATATTAGAAAATTTATATATTCCCTCCAATGAATTTTTGAGTAAAATAAAAGAAGTAAGAATACAAAACACTTAAGAAAAGAGGCTTTACAATGAACAAACACATAGAAAAAGCAATACAGCTTAGAAATGCAACTCCAATGGTCAACAATTGTTCTCAGACCATCCTTCGGGTTTATGCTGAGGAGCTTGGTTTGGATGAAAATCTTGCAGCAGGAATTGCCGGCAATTTTGGTGGTGGAATGAAATGCGGAAGCACCTGTGGGGCAATCACAGCAGGATTTATGATACTTGGAGCAAAGGGAATCGAATCTCCATTTGCGGTAAATGAATTCCGCAGACGAATTGCTGAAAAGCATGATGGAATGACAGACTGTGCGGAACTTTTAAGAGCCAATGCACAGAAAGGCGGAGCAAAGAAACCGCACTGTGATAATATGATTTTTGAAGCAATTGAGCTGATTGACGAGTTAACAAAAGAAGCAGAGTAATTCGGTTATGGGCAAGTAGCGGAGCAAATTGCGAATATCCGCCGGATTAAGAGTAAAGTAATTTTACAAAGAAAAGTAAAGAACAGGGAGGACAAATCCAATGAAGTATACGAAATTTGGTAAAACAGGAATTGAAGTTTCTAAGATGTGTCTTGGCACATGGGGCATTGGTGGTGCAGGATGGGACAATTATTCAGATGAGAGCCGTATGGATGCAATTAAAGCAGCTTTAGATTGTGGTATTAATTTTATCGACACAGCACCAGCCTATAATGCAGGAAAAGCAGAACAGTATGTAGGAGAAACTCTGCATAAATTGGGTGCGAGAAAAGAAGTTGTGATTTCTACGAAATGTGGAAATGAATTTATTGATGGGAAATATGTCCGTTGTGGTTCAGCTGATAAAATCTTAAGAGAGTGTGATGAGTCTTTGCAGAATTTAAAGACAGACTATATTGATGTTTATCTGGTACACTGGCCAGACCCGAATGTTCCAATGGAAGAGACAATGGACGCATTAAATCAGTTAAAAAAACAGGGAAAGATTTTACATGTCGGAGTTTCTAATTTTACAAAGGAACAGATGGAAGAAGCAAACAAATATTGTGAAATCGAAGCCTATCAGCCACAGTTTTCCATGGTAGACCGGGATAATGAAGAATTAATCCGCTGGGCGCATGCACAGGACATGGGAGTTATGACTTATGGAACATTAGGTGGTGGAATTTTAACCGGAAAATATCGTGAGTTAAAAACGTATGAAGCAAACGATAATCGAAATAGATTCTATCCATATTTCAGAAAACCACTATTCTCAAAAGCAATGAAATTGTTATCTGTTATGGATGAAATCAGTAAAGAGAGAAATGTACCGCTTGCACAGATTGCATTAAATTGGACCTTGAAAAAAGAATTTATTTCTTCCTGTATCACAGGTTCACAGAGTCGTGATAAGATAGAAGCAAACTGCAAAGTATTCGACTGGGAATTAAGTGCAGAAGAAATGCAGATATTAGATAAAGCGATTGAGGAATATTCGAGAGAGTAAATAAAGATAAGTAAGGAAAATAAGCAAGAAAAATAACAAAATCAGAGGCAGAAGCAAGTGGATATAGTGTCTGTAAGAATTGCTATCGTTAGGAAAAATTTTTGAAGAGAGAAATTTATCAGAAAATTCGATGAAATTTTGACTCTTGCATCGTAAAATAGAACAAGTAAAAGAAAATAAACAGGCATATCAGACATGGGGAATGATATGCCTGTAGTGCGTTGTTTGAGTTTACATTTACTTGAACGAAGGATTGATGTAGGAAGAAGGTACGATTGAAATGGGATTAACAAACTATGTAAGTGCAATGGATTGCTGGAAGGGACGTATTGACAGTACAACAGATTATGATGCATTTCGCTGGCATCAGTGGGTACAGCCGTTGGATTTGAATATACAGACGGAAAAGCCGGAGTGTGAACTGGGTTTTGCTTTTATCGGTTTTTGCAGTGAGCAGGGAGTAAAGCGTAACAAAGGTCGTGTCGGAACTGCGCTTGCACCGGATTTTATCCGTGCACAGATGTCAAATCTTCCATGTACTTTTTTACAGGATGTCAAATTATATGATGCAGGAAATATTTTATGTGATGAGATCTCAATGGAAGAGGGACAGAAACTGCTTGGCATGGCAGTGGAGAAAATTTTGGATTTAGCTTTATTTCCGATTGTGCTTGGAGGCGGTCACGAAACAACTTTTGGTCATTTTCAGGGGCATCTGGCAGATATGAAGAAGAAAGAAACGCCTCTTGATATGGGAATTATTAATTTTGATGCGCATTTTGATTTAAGACCTTATGAAAATGGTCCGTCATCCGGTTCAATGTTTCGCCAGATTGCAGATATTTACAAAAAGGAAAATGTGCAGTATCATTATCTTCCGTTGGGGATACAGGAACATAGTAATACTGTCAGTTTATTTAAATTTGCAAAAGAAATCGGAACAGAATATATTCTTGCAAAGGAAATCCAAAATTCCAATTATGCAACGATATTAGATAAAGTGGATACCTTTTTATATCAGTGCAGTTCAGCATATATTACTGTATGTACCGATGTATTTTCTTCCGCTTTTGCACCAGGAGTCAGTGCAACACAGTCACTGGGATTGGACCCTGAAGTGGTACTTCCGATTATCAAACATATTTTGAGAACCCGCAGAGTCAGAGGATTTGATATCTGTGAAATCTCTCCGAGATTTGACCAGGATAATACGACTGCAAATCTTGGTGCAGTGATTATATTTGCGGTGGTAAATACGCTTTGTAAATTAAATAATCTGGCGATTGATGTATTGGAATAAGGGGAAATTATATAAGAAAGCAAGAGGGAAAAGACAATGTATTATGTGCCAGATGGAACAAAAGAATGTGGATTTTATGAATGTAAAAAATGTGGAAATCGTTTTCTTTCTCTTCAAACGATGGAAAAGATTCCGTGTCCGGAATGTGAGGCAGAAATCGACTATGAAATCGGACCAGATGAAAGCTTGGAAGATGTTTTAGACACTGCTGTCTTACTGGAAAAAATTGAAGGACCAGAAGAAGTAGAAAAAATGGATGCACTTTTAAGCCTTGCAATTACCGGAGGGGATGATAGTTGGATTTAAGAGTTCGCATCTGTAAATTCTTAAAAAAAGAAGTAGTGCTTTGTGTTGCTTTTGTGCTGGCTGTAATTTCTTCTTTTTTGATTCATCCGGACAAGAAATATATACAGTATATTGATTTTCGGACCTTAGCAATTTTGTTTTCTCTTATGAGTGTTATGGCAGGATTAAAGTTGCATGGAGCCTTTGATTTTGTGGGGCGTAAGATGCTGGAAAAAACAAAATATCTTTGGCAGGTCATTTTAACTTTAGTGCTTCTTACTTTTTTTGGAAGCATGCTGATTACAAATGATGTGGCGTTGATTACCTTTGTACCATTTACTTTTGTGGTATTTAATTTGCTGGGAGAATCCTACCGAAAAAAACAAGTTTTATGGGTAGTCTGTATTCAGACGATCGCAGCAAATCTTGGAAGTATGCTGACTCCCCTTGGAAACCCGCAGAATCTTTACTTATATGGAAAAAGCGGGCTGTCATTTGGAAGGTTTCTTTTATTAATGCTGCCTTATACCTTAACTGCGCTGGTGCTTCTTTGTATTTGGAGTTTTTTGCTTTGTGTGAAAGAAAAGAAAAAAGTAATTCAAATGGAGTGGAAGTCAGAAGAGCAAGTATTTTGTAACTGGAAGAAAATAAGAGTTTATCTGATATTATTTGGAATCTGTCTGCTTGCAGTCCTACATATCATGGATTATCGAATTTCTTTTTTGATTGTGTTACTTCTTATCTTTCTATGGGACAGGAAAAGTTTGAAACGAGTAGATTATTCGTTATTACTTACGTTTGTTGCATTTTTTATCTTTATTGGAAATGCAGGAAGAATTTCTGCTTTTTCACTATGGCTAAATCAGATTATAGAAGGATGGGAGGTAATTGTGGCAGTGCTTGCAAGTCAGATTATCAGCAATGTTCCGACTGCACTTTTATTATCCGGATTTACCAATAAAATTTCCCTTCTGATTATCGGAACGAATTTGGGTGGTCTTGGTACATTAATTGCATCAATGGCCAGTTTGATTTCTTATCGTCAGATTGCACAGGAAGAAACAGAACGAAAAGGAAAGTATTTTTTGATTTTTACAATCTCAAATGTTATTTTCTTGTTGATTCTTCTTGGAGTATGGAAGATGACAGGGGTACAGTAGAAAATCTGTATGGAAGAAGGAAGTGGAAAAGCTATGAGAAAACATGCGTTAATTGTCGGACCACGCAGAGTTGGAAAAAGTACGTTAATTCGTAAAGTAATAGAAACTTTGAATTGTTCGGTAGCAGGTTTTGAGACAAAAAAAGAATCAAAAATGGAGGATGAAACGCTGGGTTCTCCCATTTATATTCATACGATAGGAGCACCGTGGCATTATTCCGAAGAAAACCTGTTAGGATACTGTAAAAATCAAAAAACACAAAGAATCAGCGATGCATTTAATCGTTATGCAGACAAGCTGTTACAGCCAGTACCCGAGGGAACGATTCTTTGCTTTGATGAGATTGGATTCATGGAGTCAAAAGAAAAGGCATTTTGTGATGCTGTTTTAGAACGACTTGATGGAGACATTCCGATTCTTGCAGCAGTAAAAGATAAAGAAATCCCTTTTTTAAATCAAGTGCGAAATCATCCAAACTGCAAATGCTTTTTTATTACAGAAGAAAACAGAGACAAGTTAGTGGATGAAGTGCTTGAATTTATGAAAAACCAAATAGAAAAATAAATATTCAGAAAATGGATAAAAATTTGGCAGAGACAGGCTGGATTTTTATCCATTTTTGATTTACAGAAAATTGCTTTCTCATAAAAATGATTGAAAAAGGGCTGCTCATTATTGCGGTTCTTTTTGTTTTTTATAATAAAAAAATAAATAGGTACGACAAAATATGACGTCCTTGGTTGCTATGATAATAGCAATGGAGGAGTAGAAAAATGGCGAGAACAGATAAGGCTATGCGAATACTTTCTACGCAGTTGGAATTGCTGAGAGGAGGGAAAGTTTATAAAAAATCGTATTGTAAAAAGAATGAAGTCAGTGCACGAACATTTGACAGAGACATTGTTGAAATTCGTATGTCATTAAGTGAATCATTTTCGGGACAGGAAGTGAAATATGTAAAGAATGAAAATTATTATTATCTGGATAAACCGGATATGATAAAACCGTTGACTGCAATTGAAGCTTCTTTTTTGTTGGAAATGATAAAAACATGTCAGGTACTTCAAAGGGAAGAATATGTGGGAATGGTAGACAGTATTGTGAAGGCGACGGAATTGAACCGCCGTCAGTCACTTGAAAAAATGGCAGAGAAATATAAAAAAATGGATATAGGGGTAAGCGAGGATGCAATGCTGAAAATGCTGTGGGATTTATTACAGTGTGTTGTAGAACAGGATAAAATCAGGATTCATTTTAAAGATAAAAGAAAAATAGAATTATCACCGGTCTTTTTGTGGATGTATCAAGATAAAATTTACCTGTTTGCTTATGAGAAAAAAACATTAAATGTATATTCTCTGCAGGAGATTGACTGGTTTACACTGCTTGGAAGCAAGTATCCGAGAGAACTGCAGGAGAAATTTTATAAAATTTCCCGTGAACAGATACATAAAAGGATAAAAAATATAGAAGAATTAAAAGAAGAGGAGTAAGCATATCGACAGGTTTTTTTTAATAATGTAAAGGAGAATTTGAATGAATGGGACAAAATCTGCAAAAGAATATCGAAAAGGAGAACAATTAGAAATTACAGAAGAGAAAATGACAGAAGAAACACTGGAAAAAATAGAAGAGATTTTTCAGGAATTTCTCGAAGGGAGAAATGAAAATTCAAAGAAGATTGCAGATTCTGTAGAACTTTATGAAAAAGAATTAGAAGATTTTAATCGAAGCATGAGAGCAGGAATCATAAAAGAATCGTGGTTTCTGGAAAAATTGCAGGATAAAGCGAAAGGACTTTCCATTGATTATTTTGGAAATATTCTTTTGGAGATGAATCAAAAACTGGCTGAATCAAACAGAACAATGAGCAAACTGCTGTTTGAAACAGAAGAAATAGATAGAACTAATATTGAGCGGAAGAAAACCGTAAGAAAATGCAAAACAAAGTGGAATAGTTATAATACGAAAGAAGTTGCACTGGAATTAGCAAGAGAAGCCAAATGTCAGCTTATGTTTTGGAATCAAAAGGATGAGTGGCTGAAAAATTCACAGTTTTTAGAAAACCTGGCAAAAAGCTGGTTTGAACAGGAGATAAATACAAATAAAAATAGTGAATTAAAAAACGTCATTGCAGAAGCATTAAAGACCGCAGGGAAAGAACAGCTTCTTCCATATCAATTTTCACGGCTTTCAACAGAGTGGCTTACCAGAATAGCCTGCGTATCAGTAGAACATTTAAAAATTATATGGGAAACTGCAAAAGGAGAGATGGCAATGCGGGAAGCAACAGAAGAAATCGAAAAGTGTATTCTTGTGTTATATTCTTCTTTTGACTTGAAAAATGTAGATTTTCTCTGCTTTTATGCCCCTTTGTTAGGGAGAGTGATAGAGGATGTCCTTAATAGAACAGCAGATAAAGAAAATAAACAGAAAAAAGAGAAAAAATAGCCGAAAATGCAGGGCAGAATATTGTGAAAAAAGAGCAAAAAGGTATACTAAGAGATAGCAAGAGGAGTGGCTTTTCTTAGAAAATTATAAAAGGAAAAAATTTTTAAACAATAAAAAGGATGGACAGAATGTGTTTATATCAAATGCTATGATTGAATCAAACGATGGAGGAAAGCCATATATGAAAGAAAAGAACGAAAGTAAAGCGAAAAACAAAACCAGAAACGAAGATAAGAATGAAGGTAAAATTATCAGAGTTTTAGAAATCTATACCAGACTGTTAAACGGAGCGGTTATCAACAAAGAAGAAGAGGCAGAGCGGTATGGAGTGGCAAAGCGAAGCATTCAAAGAGACATTGATTCAATTCGGGAATATTTAAGACGAACCGATAATAAAAGCGGAGTATATGATTTAGTTAACTATGATTACAGAAAAAAAGGGTACTGTCTGGAACATATTTACAAAGTAAAATTAAAAAGCAGTGAAATACTTGCAATCTGTAAAATCCTTTTAGAAAGCCGTTCGATGACAAAAAGAGAGATGACAGATATTCTGGATAAATTAATCGAATGTTGCGTTCCACTTGAGAATCAAAGAGTAATTAAAGATTTAATTTTAAATGAAGAATTTCATTACATAGAGCCACAGCATAAAACAGTATTTATCGATAAAATGTGGAATATCGGGCAGGCAATTCGAGAACATCAGTACATAGAAATCGAATACAAAAAGATAAAAGGAAAAGAAACAGTAACAAGAAAACTCAAACCGGTTGCGATTATGTTTTCGGAGTATTATTTTTATCTGACGGCATTTATTGATGATAAAAAGGTGCGGGAAGATTTTAATATCTTAGAGGATTCTTTTCCAACGATTTATCGAATGGACCGAATCCATTCTTTGAAAATTTCAAAAGAAAAATTCAATATTCCATACAAAGACCGATTTGAAGAAGGAGAATTTCGGAAACGGATTCAGTTTATGTATGGCGGACCACTGCAGAAAGTACGCTTTAAATACAGTGGAATTTTTGTTGAAGCGGTGCTTGACCGCCTGCCGACTGCTAGGATTCTGCATGAGGATGAAAGCGGATATACGATTGAGGCAGAAGTGTTTGGAGAAGGGATTAAGATGTGGATACGGAGCCAGGGAGAGTTGATAAGTGAGGTGAGTTATCGGTAGGAGATGTAGAGTAGTTCGGCAGAATTGATTTTCTGTTAGAGGAAAATTGGGAATAAGAAAAAGATTGAAATTAAAAAGCATCTCAAATATTAGATACTGTACCGCCCCCCCAAAAAGTTAGACTAAAAATTTGACTTTTGGAGGGCGGTATTTTTATTTTGGATAATTTTCATAAGCGGAACGAATGATTTGAATAATTTTTTCAACAACAGTTTGTGGTGAAATTACTTTTACATAATGCCCTAGAAAGAGAATATTGCGAAAAATTTCTTCTTCTTGAAAATGATAATAGTAGATAGTCATAGTGAGTTTATTATTTTGTTCATAACAATAAGTGTCATAAGAAGAAAAAAGATAAGTACACCGGTCATAAGCTTCTCTCTGGTTTAAAATTTCTAACTGAATTGGATGTGTTAATTTAATATTAGAAAGTTGTTTTTCAAAATCTATAATAAATTCATCATAATTCGGAATGACAGTTCCAATTGAAACAGAAGATAGATTTGAGAGAATTATTTTAACGGGGCGTTTGGCACTAATTGGATAGCATGAGAGGCAAAATAAATTAAATTGTGGTGAATATTCAATTTTATAGGGATATACAATTTCGTTAGAGTAAATTTTACCGGATTCACTGTGATTGGTAACAGTGAGCTGCCGATGCTGTTGGACTGCCTGGACAATTGTTTGAAAATGGGTAATAAATTGTGGAGTAATATCCAGGCAGCTTTCTGTAGAAAACTCTCGTATATCTATATAATGTTGCTGGAGGGGATAATCTTTAAAACTTATATCTTTCAATAAGGCATCAAGAAGTTTTTGCTTTAACTCTGAATTTAAAAATAAATCGGAGTTACTGGTTTGAAGTACATAGTAAAGCCAGGCTTTTTCTGCAATGCTTGCCCGAACTGGAATAGGAACTTCTCTAATGGGTTGCAGCTTGTTCTGGTCATCTTTATATAGAAGTCCTGCATTATGATTTGGAAAAACAGATTGATTTAAAACTGCATGAATAAATTCTTCAAAGGTGCTTTGAGAAGTTCCTAATAATTGATATTCCAGTTCCTCTGGAGTCAGTGCCAGTTCTTCATTAGAGATACAGCTGTTAATGTAATTTGTGAGATACATAAAATTTTTATTCTTATATTTATTAAATAGTTTCATATTGTTTTAAAGCCTCTTTCCAGTCGAATTTTAATTTTTGTGCGAGAAAAGGATTCGTTTCGGAATCAACTACTGCATAAGCACCGAAGCTTCGTATCCAGGGAATTAACTCGCATTCATCTTGAACTTCGACAGTAAAATCAATTTGTCCGTTCTCAAGTTTCGTTATTGTCCCATGACGTTTGGTTGAAATTAAATAGTTCGACCATTTTTTATAGTTTTCTGTTGGAAAAGAAAAATGTATCGTTACAATAGAGGTTGTATCATTTAGTGCAACATTCCAGATATTTTTTGTCTGTTCCTTATAAGTCTGAGTATACAAGCTGTCTAAAATATCAGGAGTTTCATCTGATTGTTCTAATTCAAAACATTCATATTTTCTAGTCACATTAAATTTTTTATCAATTTGAATATCAATAATAGATGAAATTTTGGCCATAAAAAAATTTTTTTCATCATAACTGTAACCAAAAAAGTACTGACGCCCGTATTGCTTATCAATTACCAGTTTTATTGGAAGCGAATGAAATAATAGTTCTTCGGAGTCTTGAGTTTTATAAGAATATTGTAGTACTTCTTTTTTGTGTATCGCAGTTAAAATCGTCCAGGTTACATCATCATCAATTACGGTTTGCAGGCGATGATTTTTATAAAAGAAGACCGGATTTTTTTGTTTGTAAAAAAAATCCACTTTTTCTTTAAGAAAAATAGAATTTGAATAGGCTTCAAGTGTAGATGAAAGATAAAAACCGGGTATCGTTAAAAAAGTACTATTATAAAAAAACTGAGTCATTAACTGAAGGTCGTAAAGTTCATCTGCGGTCAGGTTTAAAAAGATATCAGAAGATAAATGATATCTGATTTCTTTAGAAGAATTTGTTTTTATAAGAATACCAATGTCAGTAAGTTCGGTCAAACGTGCACGGATTTGTGGAGGCGTAAATAACTTGTCATTGTATTTAAAATCAGGAAGCAGTTGGTTTGATTTTTTTAAAATCGTTAAATTAGAGTTATAAATATTAGGGATAATTGTAAATAAGTCAGCAACAGAAATATTACCATTAAATTCAACGGAATCAATTTTGTCAGCAGGAAGTTTATAATCAAAATGTTCGTAAGGATTCTTATCATCTGCATCAATAAAGGTCTGCATAAGACAGAAATAGAAAATAATATCATCAATAACATAAGAGCAATTTTGATAAGTTTCAGCGAGATAATTTACAGGACAGCGAAATGGGTCATAGATTAGATGAAATTTTTTACCAGAAGCCGTTTCGATAACTTTTGGTTCTTGTAAGTATTCACTATTAATATAGTTTTTAATCCGTAGACAGGTATGATAAAAAGAACTGGTGCTATTAATCAGTTTTTTTTCCAAAAACTCATCTAAAGATGAAATATCATATAAATATAAGTACCGAAGAATATTACGGATTTTATTATAATGTTTGATTTCATTTTGAAAAGTATGAGTGTTTTTTGCCATAAGTTCCTCCCAGGGTATTGTAGGTTTTTTTGAACGAAGAAAAATATCGTTGTGATAAGATAAAATTATCAAATAACAAAGAAAATTTACTTGCGAATATATCTATAAAAAATATACCAAAAACATTTTAACAAATCCAGAGAGAATTATTAAGAGGAGGAACGTTAAATGGAAAAAGAGATAAGAGATAAAGAGAAAGTAGAAAGAGTTTTGGGAATTTATACAAAACTGCTGGATGGAATAACTGTAAATAAGCAGAAAGAAGCAGAAAAGTATGGGGTAGTAAACAGGAGTATTCAAAGAGATATAGATAATATACGCAGTTATCTGGCAAAAACAGATAATGAGGAAAGTGTTTATAATAATGTTTTATATGATTATAAAAGAAAAGGTTATTATTTAGAGCATATTTATGATAAAAAATTAAATAGTAAAGAAATGTTTGTCATCTGTAAAATTCTGTTAGCAAGCCGTTGTTTAACCCAAAAAGAGATGTCCGAGATTTTAAGAAAGCTGATAAAAACTTGTATTCCATTAGAGGACCAAAAATTAATTACAGAATTAATTTCTAATGAGGAATTTCATTATGTAGAACCACGACATAAAGTCATTTTTGTTGATAATATGTGGGAAATTGGACAAGCAATTCATGACCAGCATTATATAGAAATTGAGTATGAGAAAACGAAGAATGAAAAAACGATAATACGAAAGGTGAAACCGGCGGCTATTTTATTTTCTGAATATTATTTTTATATGATTTCATTTGCAACTCCAGAGCTGGAAAGAGAGAAATTTAAACGTGTTGAGGATTCTCTTTTAGTAATTTACCGTTTGGATAAAATAAAAAATTTGAAAGTATTAGAGGAAAGATTTCAGGTTCCTTATGCAGAACGATTTGAAGAAGGAGAATTTCGTAAGAGAGTTCAATTTATGCAAAATGGTCCACTTCAGAAAGTAAAATTTAAATACAATGGCAAATCTGTTGAAGAAGTATTGGATCGGATTCCAACATCCAGAGTCTTACAGGAAAATGAAGATGGGGCGATAATTGAGGCAGAAGTGTTTGGAGATGGAATTAAAATGTGGATACGAAGTCAGGGAGAGTTAATAAGTGAGGTGAGTTATAGGTAGTAAAAATAATATGTAAAAAAGATTAGCAGATGAAAACCTGGTAATCTTTTTTAACACTCTTGACAAATTCCTTTAGTTAGAATAAACTATCTTTAGGTAGAAGAGAAAACAGGAGGAATACGCGGATGTCTTTGGATGTACTTGCATTGGAATTTACCGATATGCAGCTCAAGTATTCAAAAGAAATTTCAGCGTTTTTGGATAGGGCATCAGCGTTTGGACAAGACCGGATTCTGATTTATCTATATAAAGAAAATGACCATATTCTGGTTGGAGATTTGACAAATGAACTGCAGATGTCGACCGGAAGAATTGCAAATATTTTAAAAGAGCTGGAACGAAAAGGGTATATTCTAAGAATTCAGCAAAGGGAAGATAAGAGAAAGTATGAAGTTTGCCTTACAAAAAGTGGCGAAAATTACAGCAGGGAATTGTATGCGGATATGGTTGCGAATCATAGAGCATTGATGGAACAGCTGGGTGAGACAGATGGAGAGCAGCTTCTTAAGCTTTCTGAGAAAGTATTGCGTTTTAGAAAAACAATGGTTTGTAAATAAAACAGGCTGAAAAAGCCTGTTAAAAAATCCAAAATATCTTCTACTGAAAGATAAACTATAAAGTAAAGAAATAAAAGAACAAAAAACATAAGAGAAGGGAGATTAGAGAATGACGCTCAAAGAACTTGAAATCGGCGAGAGTGCTACCATCAAAACCGTTGGTGGTTCAGGGGCACTTCGTCAGCATTTTCTTGACATGGGAATGATTCCGGGGGCAGAAGTCACAGTTGTAAAGCTTGCACCGATGGGCGACCCGATGGAACTTCAGATTCATGGATATGAACTGACACTTCGTCTGGCGGAGGCAGACCAGATTGAGATTGAGCCGATTAAAAAGAGAAGCCGTGCACACGAAGGAAAAGAGTATTTAAAACCATCGGAACATCCGGGGCTTGGTGAAGATGGAAAGTATCATTCTAAAGAAAGTGAAAATCCTCTTCCGGAAGGAACTACATTGACCTATGCATTAGTAGGAAATCAGAACTGTGGAAAAACAACTTTATTTAATCAGTTGACCGGTTCGAATCAGCATGTTGGAAATTTCCCGGGAGTTACGGTTGATAGAAAAGATGGTTCAATTAAGGGGTATTACAATACAGATGTGACAGACCTTCCTGGAATTTACTCGATGTCTCCATATAGCAGTGAGGAAATTGTTTCACGAAATTTTGTATTAAATGAAAAGCCGAAAGCAATTATTAACATTGTGGATGCGACAAATATCCATAGAAATCTGTATTTAACGATGCAGTTACTTGAGATGGATGTGCCGATGGTCGTTGCCTTAAATATGATGGATGAAGTTCTTGGAAATCAGGGTTCTATTGATGTAAATGAAATGGAAGCTCTGCTTGGAGTTCCGGTCATTCCGATTTCGGCAGCAAAAAATGAAGGGGTCAGTGAATTAGTCGAACATGCGATTCATATTGCAAAGTATCAGGAACGTCCGCTTCGTCAGGATTTTTGTGATAAAAATGACCATGATGGTGCAGTGCATCGTTGTATTCATGCGGTGATTCATTTAATTGAGGACCATGCACAAAAAGCCGAAATTCCAGTACGATTTGCTGCAACAAAAGCAATCGAAGGTGACAAGCTGATTCTGGAACAGCTGAAATTAGATGAAAATGAAATGGAAATGCTCGAACATATTGTACAGCAGATGGAGACCGAGCGAGGACTCGATCGAAGTGCGGCAATTGCAGATATGCGGTTTGACTTTATTGAACGACTGTGTGAGAAGACAGTTGTAAAACCAAAAGAGAGCAAAGAACGTATTCGAAGTGAAAAGATTGATAAAATTCTGACCGGAAAATATACTGCAATTCCATGCTTTATCGGAATTATGGTATTAGTCTTCTATCTGACCTTTAATGTAATCGGAGCATGGCTTCAGGGCATTTTGGAATTTGGCATTGATAAGATTTCAGAAGCAGTGGGCTCAGCAATGACTGCGGCGCATGTAAACAGTGCAGTGCACAGCCTTGTAATAGATGGCATTTTTAACGGTGTTGGAAGTGTATTAAGTTTCCTTCCGATTATTGTAACTTTATTTTTCTTTTTATCTTTGATGGAGGACAGCGGATACATTGCACGTGTTGCTTTTGTTATGGATAAGTTGTTAAGGAAAATCGGTCTTTCCGGACGAAGTATCGTGCCAATGCTGATTGGTTTCGGATGTACCGTTCCGGCAGTTATGGCAACGAGAACATTGACAAGTGAACGGGACCGTAAAATGACGATTCTTTTAACACCATTTATGAGCTGTACGGCAAAACTCCCGATTTATGCATTTTTTGTAAGTGTATTTTTCCCAAAACAGGGCGGACTCATTATGGCAGGTTTATACTTGCTTGGCATTTTGGTTGGAATTCTGGCTGCCTGTCTTTATAAAAATACGTTATTTAAAGGCGAACCGGTACCGTTTGTAATGGAACTTCCAAACTATCGTCTGCCGGGAGCAAAGAATGTGGGACAGCTTTTATGGGAAAAAGCGAAAGATTTCTTACAAAGAGCATTTTCGGTTATTCTGCTTGCAACAATTGTAGTTTGGTTCTTGCAGAGTTTCGATTTACATTTAAATATGGTAAAAGATTCCGCAGATAGTATTCTTGCTATGGTAGCAGGATTTTTGGTTCCGATTTTCAAACCGGTTGGTCTTGGAGACTGGAAAATCTGTACTGCATTAATCAGTGGATTTATGGCAAAAGAAAGTGTGGTATCAACCTTAGAAGTGCTCTTTGCCAGCGGAATTGAGGGGGCACTTTCTCCACTTTCCGCAGCTTCTCTTCTGGTATTTAGTCTGCTGTATACGCCATGTGTAGCGGCAATTGCGTCTATTCGTCGTGAACTTGGTGGGAAATGGGCGCTTGGAGTTGTATTCTGGCAATGTGCAGTGGCATGGATTTGTGCCCTGATTATGCATTTAATTGGACTTGGAATTGGACTTTAATAAATAAAAATGATAAATAAAAATAATAAATAAAAGATGAAATGCTTTAAATGTCGGGGCAGAATGCCTCGGCATTTTATTATTTATTTTTATTGACTTTTGTAACGTAAGTAGTTAATATCAAGTTATAGAGTAACCGGTTACTTTTAATGAAAAAAGTGACAAAAATAACAAAAAAATAAGAAGAGATAGTAGAAAGGAAAAAATTTATGAAACAGGACGTATTACATTTAAAATCCCCAGCCAACTGGATAAATGACCCAAATGGTTTTATTTATTATAAAGGAAAGTATCATTTATTTTACCAGCATTTTCCTTATGCTCCAATATGGGGAACAATGCACTGGGGTCATGCGGTAAGTGAAGATTTAGTGCATTGGGAACATAAGAAAATTGCATTATTTCCGACAAAATCTTATGACAGAAATGGTGTTTTTTCTGGAAGTGCAATTGAAAAAGATGAGAAACTTTATTTCTATTATTCAGCAGTACGCTATCTGGAACAGGATGAAGAAAATATTCATCTTTCTAAAAATGACCAGTTTGAGACAAGTCAGGCAATGCTGATTTCAGAAGATGGAGAAAAGTTTGATAATTGGAACGGAAAAAAACAGATTATTCCGGTCATTCGGGATGAAGAAATTGCAGATGCCAGAGATACCAGAGACCCAAAGGTCTGGAAAGAGGACGAGAAGTATTATATGGTACTTGGAAGCACCTATCATGGAAAGCAGGCAAGAGTTTTGATTTTTGAAAGTGAAGATGGAGAAAACTGGAATTATAAATCTCAGTGTCGGAAAGAGACTTATGGTCATACGATGGAGTGTCCGGATTTATTTAAAATTCGTGAGCAGTATGTTTTTGTCGGTTCTCCAATGGGAATTCAAAATGATGGTTTGGAATATGCGAATCAGTCTGTCTGTACATTGGCAAAATTTGATGTCAAAACCGGGGAGTTAAGTTTACCGGATGAATATCAGATGGTGGACTATGGCGGGGATTTTTATGCGCCACAGAGCAATCTGGATGAAGATGGAAGAAGAGTGATGATTGCATGGATGCGTATGCCAAAACCGGTAGAATCAAAAGATGGAACACAGTGGACTGGAATGATGTGCCTTCCACGAGTAGTTGGAATCAAAAATGGACAGGTTACGTTTGAGGTGCATCCGAATGTAAAAGAAAACTTTGAAGAAATAGATTTAACCAAAGTGGTATTAAAATTAAAAGAAAAACAGCCACTTTGGATAACAACGACTTTATCAGAAGGAGAAGAATTAGAAATCGGTGGATACGAAATTTGTCTGGAAGATGGAAAAGTTGTAGGAAATCGTGAACGTGTATTTGCAGATATGGAAGGATATCATGTGGAAAATCAGACCCCGAAAGTAGGGAAATCTGCAAAACTGGATATTTTTGTGGAAGAAAATTTAATTGAAATTTTTGTCAATGATGGACAGTATGTCTTAAGTCATGTGGTTTATGGATTAGGAGATACACTGAATGGAAAGATTCAGAAGGTTCGAGTATTGAAATAAATTATGACACCGCCAGATATTTCTATGTATCTGGCGGTAGTTTATTTAAGTTCATTTAAACAATAATGTTCAGATAATTTTATAAATTCTTCAGCTACTGCAATTTGTCGTTCGGATTCTTCTTTACTGGCAATATAAAAGTCATCATAATCACTTGCATGTCTGATTTCTTCAGCCTGCCCGATTTTTCGCCCTATTTCTCTTGGAAAAATAGAAGTTTTAACATAATCTTTATTGAAATTAGCAATGGCATCTTTATGACGCTTATAGGCTTTTCCAGAAACAGCGTGTACTGCATTAATTGCATGAAAAATAGCATAATAAGCTCGGTTGTTTGCACCTTTACAATCATCTATTTCTAAGAGTACTTTTGCAGATTTTAAATCTTTTTTGGCAGTTTCTAATCGATATAAAACTAAGTCTTTTTTTGTTCCAATTTCTTGCTTATGCTGCTCCATATAAAATGACTCCTTCTCTATGAATATTAGAATAAAATGGATAATTTACAATCCATTTGTTAAAATGAGCTTCACTTTTAGCAATTGGTTTTATATCAATATTATAATCCATATTAAAATCATACGTCATATAGGAGAGTTTTTGACTGTATGCTTTAAGTTCCAAATCTGATAAATCTAATAAAATCATAATATCAATATCTGAGTCAGGTCTAAAATCACCTCTGGCGTAAGAACCATATAAAATAATTTGGCGTAAATGTGTGCCGTATATCTGCTTTATTTCATTTACATATTGTTTAATTAAATTTTGCATATTTCCTGGCATATACATTTCCCCTTTAGATTTAAATTGATATAATATAGGTTACGTTTTTATTATACCCAGATTTTCTTTTTTTTTCCAGATTTTATTTGTAAAGAAATTTTCATTTGCATTACTTAAGGAATAAGATATAATAGAATTATTAAAAGCAAAAGGGGGTTTTTAGATGATTTTGGTAGGTATTATGCTGGTTACGGACCTTATCATGGTTGCAATTGTGGCAGCAGTTTATGGTGGAAAAACAAAGTATCAAAGCGGAATGATACTTGGAATACATCTTCCAAAAGAAGTAATTTCTCAACCAGAAGTTGTAGAACTGACTCAGAAATATAAAAGAAACAGCAGATACTTTTATATTTTAAATTTAATGCTTGGCTGTGTGGTCTGCCCTCTTGGTTTTTGGTATACCTCAATTTTGATGATTGTCTGGAGTATCTGGTTTTTTGAGTTTATTTTTGGTTCTATGAAAAGCCTGTATTCGGCGCATAGAAAATTATATGAGATAAAAATAAAAAATGGCTGGGGTCAAAATCCGGCAGGTTTAGCAGAGGCTTCTGTGCCAGATGAAGATTATTATTGGAGAAAAGGCTGGTATGAGAATCCGGAAGATCCCCATTTCTGGGTGCAGGATCGCTATTCCAGTACTAATTACAGTCTTAATATCGGAAGAAAAGGTGGAAAAATTTTCCTAGCAGTGATTACGATTGGAACGTTGTCATTATTTATCTGGATGTGCGTGATGTTTGTGAGGATGGATTTTACTCCGGTGCGTCTAAAAATAGATGCCGAACATGTAAAAATTACTTCAGGATATACAGGGGCAGAATTTGATAAAGATGAAATAGAAGAGATAAAATTGATTGAAAAACTACCGGATGAAAAATTTGTCCGCACAAATGGCTCGGCAGATGGAAATCAGTGGCTTGGAAAATTCCGTGGAAGCAAGAGCGGAGCGTGCCGGATGTATGTCTGGTTAAAAGAAACGCCAATTATCGAAATTAAGACAGATAAATATACGATTTTTATTAACAGTAAAGAAGATGGTCAGACGGAGAAGTGGTATGAAAAGTTAAATTAAAAAAGCGGAGAGTCATAAAATGTAGTTTATTTATACACAAGAAAAGAAATTTACAAAACAGCAGGTACATGAAAAAATATTGACTCTACAATAGATGTAGGGTTTAATGTTTTTGGTGAAAGGAGTTGTTAGTTATGGAAAAGAATCTAACTTCCGGCAGTGTCTGGAAAAATATTGTGTATTTCTCACTGCCGTATCTGCTGTCCTATTTTCTTCAGACGCTTTATGGAATGGCAGATTTATTTATCATCGGTCAGTTTGATGGAACAGCAGGAACAACAGCGGTTTCTATTGGAAGTCAGGTTATGCACATGCTCACTGTCATGATAGTTGGTCTGGCAATGGGGGTAACAGTTTCCATTGGACAGGCAGTTGGTGCAAATAATAAGCAAAAAGCATCCAAAACAATTGGAAATACAGTTATCTTATTTATGCTTGTTTCGATTGTACTGACTTTAGTATTAGTGTTTCTGGTAAATCCGATTGTTTCTATCATGTCAACACCTCAGGAAGCAGTCGCAGGAACGAAAGTATATCTTACGATTTGTTTTATTGGAATTCCGTGTATTACTGCCTATAATATCATTAGTTCCATTTTCAGAGGACTGGGTGATTCTAAAAGCCCAATGTATTTTATTGCTGTTGCATGTGTGGCAAATATTGTTTTAGATTATGTATTTATCGGTGGAATGAATCTGGGTTCTGCGGGTGCGGCACTTGGTACTACGCTTTCTCAGGCGATCAGTGTTATCATTGCGCTGACGGTTATCTTAAAACAAAAGACCGGAATTTCTATAAAAAAATCTGATTTTGTTCCAAATCGGGAGACAATGGGAAGGATTTTAAGAATCGGTTTTCCGATTGCCATGCAGGATGGACTGATTCAGGTTGCATTTATCATTATCACAATTATTGCGAATCGAAGAGGCTTAAGTGATGCCGCTGCAGTTGGAATTGTGGAAAAAATCATCAGCTTTTTATTCCTTGTTCCATCATCGATGCTTTCAACAGTATCCGCATTATGTGCCCAGAATATTGGTGCAAAGAAACATGAACGAGCCGACCAGACTCTTCGTTATGCGATGATGATTGCAGTTGGATTTGGATGTACGGTTTCTGTTTTGATGCAGTTGATTGCACCGTCTGTTATTCAGTTGTTTTCAGGGGATAAAGAGGTGGTACTGCTTGGCAGTCAGTATATTCGTGGATATATCTGGGACTGTATTTTTGCCGGAGTGCATTTTAGTTTCAGCGGTTATTTCTGTGCTTATGGAAAATCAGAGATTTCGTTTATCCATAATGTAATTTCCATCTTTTTGGTACGTGTTCCAGGAGTTTATCTGATGTCAAAATTATTTCCGACAACTCTGTTTCCGATGGGACTTGCAACAGCCTTTGGTTCTTTAGTCTCTGTTTTTATCTGCATTGGAGCATTTTTGTGGTTCAAGAAAACAAAACGACTGGTGGCAGTACAAAATGGATAACAAGGAACTCTTTTGGATTGGTGAAGTGGATTGCGAATGTCCGCTTTACCAAAAAACCACTGCAACACAGTTTTGAACTGTTCAGCAGTGGTTTTTTTGAATTTGTTGTTATGCAATAGATTTAAGCAATAGATTTAAAAAGGACGGTTTTATATTTATAAAGTGCTTCGTATAAAATCAGTCCAATCACACCTGCGGAAATGACTTCGCCAACTCCGACTGTCAGCATCATAAATGGAATCGGAAGTGGTACGGCATAAGCATATTTTAATACGAATGGTACGATGATGGTATTGGCAACAACTGGTGGAAGCGGAGCAAGATATTTGCTTTTATTTCTAAGCATGCGTGTAAAAACGGCTCCGATTAAAGTTGCAATGCTTCCAAAGATAATATCCGGAAGAATCGCACCGCCTAAAATATTTCCGAGAAGGCATCCGATAAATAAACCTGGAATTGCCGCCGGAGTAAAGACCGGAAGGATAGTGAGGGCTTCTGCAAAACGAATCTGTACTTCGCCAAATGCGAGAGAAGCACCAAGGACAGTCAGTACGACATAGATAGCTGCAATCATGGCAGCCTGCGCTAAGAAAAGCACTTTTGAGTTTTGATTTTTCATAATATTTTTCTCCTGTAGTTTTGTTTTACGTGTGGAAGGTCACGAACACACGATTACTAAAACCCGAAAGACCTTATTTTATAAGGGTTTCAGCGGTTGATAGTATAGCATGAGAAAATAAAAAAATCAAGGATTGTCCAACTTTTGTCCAAAATGGGAAAATAAAAGCACTCTATCCGGTGGGGATGGGGTGCTTTTTGGAAGATATTCAATGCTCTAATAAATCGTTTTACGAAGTGCCTTATGAACTTTGCTTCGTGCTATATATTTGGTACTGCTTTTCATTTTTTCTAAATTCTCTATTTCATGGTTAGATGTTTCGATAATAGCTTTACTAACATCTTCTATAAGTGAATGTTTAAAGAAATCGTCATACTCTTTAAGAACCTCGTTCATTTTTTCCATAAGTTCTTCATTGTCTTTTTCGGTATATTGTGCAGATAATTCATCATGCAATGCTTTAGCAATTAATTTTTGTAATTCAGTAGACAAGATGAAAGAAAGATATTTAATTGCTGTACTGTCATATATTTTATAATCTTCTATAGCATTTCCTAGTAAAGTTTCTACTCTTTTAAAAGAAGAATTTGTAAGAATATTTGAAAGAATATGCCCTATTTTATCATTATCTTCCAGTTTATCTAAAACTGTGTCTGTTAATCCATAAGTTTCATACAGGTTACAGTGTTCTATTTCTATATTGTCTGTATAGCCTAAGAGATATTCAAGGGAAACACTGAAAAAATCACTGACATCAGTTAAAAATTCGATGTCTGGGGTTCGTTCTCCTTTTTCATAGTAACTGATTGCGCCACGAGAAACTTTTAATTCATTGGCTAATTGAGCTTGTGTTAATTCTGCTATTTCTCTTAATTCTCTTAATCTTTTTGAAAAGATTTCTGTTGCAAAACCCATAAAAATGCCTCCTAATATTTTATAAAAGTACAAATTTGTTGAATTGTAAAAAATAAAGTTAAAAAATGTTGCACGATTTATTTTGATATCGTATACTTGGATTGTAACAAACATAGACATACATTGCAAGGTGTCAACAAACATAGTTAAAAAGAAAGGAGTGGCTAAGATTGAGAAGTAGAAAAAAAGCAGTTGTAAATAGTACATCAAGGCTAATGGATACCGAAGAATTGAGAGAGTATACAAAACTTGGTAGAAATAGTGCTATGAAGCTAGGCGAAGAAGTTGGCGCAAAGGTCAAAATTGGGCGCAGGGTTTTATGGGATAAAGCAAAAATGGACCAATATTTTGACCGATTAACAGGAGTGAAGTAAATGGAAACAAAGAACAGAAACAACCAAGTACATAAAGGGAATCAGTCCGGCAAGGCTGTATTTCCTTCTATCGAAAGCCTGCTGCCGGTCGGGAAAGAAAATGCAATTAGTGGCAAAGATTTGCTTAAGCTGACCGGATGCAGTTCTATAAGAGATTTGCAATGCAGAATCGCAGAAGAGAGGGAGCAAGGGGCGGTTATTTGTTCCGGCTCACAGTGCGGTTACTGGAAGCCAAAGAATCGGCAGGAAATCCAAGAATTTGTCCATAATATGGACGCTAGAGCAACAAACATATTAAAAGCAGTGCGTTCTGCCAAGGATGTCTTAAGGATTCCAGAGGGGCAGCAGGCTTTAAAAGTAGAGAGGAGATAAGGAAAATGGAGAATAAGAGAATGTTTTCACTTGATATTGTGAATGATAATAAGTTTTTGAGTATGCCGGCAAGTGCACAGGCATTGTATTTTCATTTGGGGATGCGTGCAGGGGAATATGATTTTGTATCAAATCCGGAAGAGATTGCGAGAAAGGTAAATTGTAGTGTGGATGATTTAGAAACATTGTTAAGAGTGGGCTACATTCTTTCTTTTGACGGTGAAATTATGGTTGAAATGGGGGTGAACGAGTAGATATGGCGACTGGAAAAGTCTACTATTGGCTTAAATTAAAAGCAAATTTTTTTACAGATAATGAAGCAGTAAAATTTTTAATGGCTCAAAAACAAGGTGAAAAATATGTCTTGCTGTATTTGATGTTGTGTTTAAAATGCATTAATACAAACGGAGAGTTAGCACTGCAAGTAGGCGAAGTTATAATACCTTATGATGTTGATTGGATTCAAAAAGAATGTACATATTTTTCAAAAAAAATAATAAATATTGCGTTGGAATTATTCAAAAAATTGGGTCTTGTTTATGAAAATGCTAATGGTTGCTTACAGATTGCAGATTTTGGCGAAATGGTAGGAAATTCAACGGATTGGGCGGAACAGAAAAAGAGGCAGAGAGCAAAAGAAACGCCCCAAATTGTGGACAGTGATGTGGACAATGATGTGGACAATGTCCACACTAATGTCCATACAGAGTATAGAGATAAGAGTATAGAGATAAGAGATAAGATAAATAATACTGTATCTATAGATACAGTTCGTAGCACTAAAGTGCAACCAGTCATTGAGGAATGGAACAAATTAAACCTGCAAAAGGTAATTTCTGTTAATGCCGGAACAACCAGAAACACATTACTAAATGCCAGATTGAAAGAATATGGTTTGGAGAAAATTCTGGAAGCAATCCGAAGCATTGACAAGAGTTCATTCTTAAAAGGGCAAAATAAAAATGGTTGGATAGTCACGTTTGACTGGTTCTTAAAGCCTAGTAATTTTACAAAGGTCTTAGAGGGCAATTATTTAGACAAAGGAAGAGAGGTAGAACGAGATGGGGAAGATAGAAAAGGGGAAACAACTGACCAATATTATGCCAGGAAGTACGGAATCTTTCAGAGTAACGGAAGTAAGTGAAGCAGATAAAAATGGCAAGGTTTTCTTTCGAGCAAAGGGAGAAAAGAGCGGTTATGAAACGGCAGACTTTGTAGAAGATGAAAACAACGTAACCTTAGAAGAGAGCGAATATAGACGAAAACGCAGTGGGATGCCAGACGCTTACATGGCGAAAACTGGAAAGGATTTTGATTGGTCGGTTTATGGGGATGATGCAGGAGTGCAGACAACAAAAGATTTGTTAAATAGATTTATTACGGAGTTTAGACATCAAGAAATAGCCGGACGAGGGCTTTATATTTATTCTTGGACAAGAGGGAGTGGAAAGACGTTTTTAGCCTGCTGCATTGCCAATGAAGTAATAAAAAGATATGACATTAATGTCAAATTTATTTCTATGTCGGATTACCTGCAAAAAGTGGCAGATAAAAGTGAAACAGCAAGAGAAGAAGTAAAAGCGATTCGTGAAGCAACCCTTTTGATTGTAGACGATATTGGAGCAACGACAACATACAAAGACGGGGATAGAGAAAAAATTTTAGCTTTGGTTGATTTTCGCTATAAAAGAAAACTTTTAACTATTTATACAAGCAACGTGGAAAGCCTTGAATTAAAGTGTGGTGACCGTGCAGTAGAACGCATTTATGCAGATACCTTAGATATAAAATTGCCAGAAGTAAATGTTAGACGAATGAAAGCAGATAAATATAAACAAGAAGAGATAAAAAACATGCTTGAAAAGGCGCAGGAGTTGGGAGAAGATACCGCCTTTTAAGCATGTAACAGGAAATTGCACGTTTCCGGAAAAAGAAACAAGCCCCTTATAGTTTTAAATAAATTATAGGGGGCGAATGTTTGAGTGTCAACAGAAAAGACCAATGAAGAACTGGTAAGGCTGATTTGTTCCGGTGTAGATGTAAATGCAAACTTAGAACAGCTTTGGAAGCAGATGGAAAGACTTGTATATAAGATTTCAAAGCAATACCAGTCGGAAACAGATGACTTGATGCAAGAGGGGTTTCTGGGAATGGTTCGGGCGGTGGAACTGTACAACGAAGCCGAGGGCATACCCTTTGCAAATTATGCCGCTAAATGGATTCGGGCTTTTATGAGCAAATATGCAGCAGGTGACAAGGTAGTAAAACTCCCTGTAAATGATTATTATCTTTCAAGGAAAATGTTAAAGGTGATAAGTGAGTACAAAAAGCAGGAGAACAGGCAGCCGACCAGATTGGAGTTGTGCCACCGGCTTGATATTACTCTTGGTGATTTAAAAAGAGTAGAGTACATGGTGAACATGGATACTTCGGCAAGTCTGAATAAACAGGCATCCGAGGAAAGCGACGATACCATTGAAGATTTATTGCAAGACTTTAGCACGAATGTAGAAGAAAACGCACTTGATAAGGTGCAAAATGAGCAGTTAAAAGCAACGATATGGTCGCTCGTAGATTCTTTGAACGAGAAACAGGCGGTTACTTTAAGGGCAAGATATCAAGAAAATCTGACCTTAAAAGAATGTGGGGAACGTTTGGGTGTTACACTTGAAAGCGCAAGACGATATCAAGAGAACGGATTGAAAGAACTTGGAAAGCCAAGCAAAGCACGACAGTTAAAGCCGTTTTTGTATGACCGAATAGAAAGCATTTCCTTGCATGGGTCTGTTTCATCGTTTAAGCATACTGGAAGCAGTTCAACAGAGCGAGTGATTTTGAAGATGGAAGAGTGGAAAGAAAGAAGAAATGGAACGATTAAATGAGTGCAGGAAAGCAAAACTGGAAGCAGACAGGATAACAAAGCAGATTGTGGAGCTTCAAGAAATAGGTGCACCTGCATCCGAGATTAACAAATTATGGCAGATGCTTTTACAAAAGCGCACAAGATGGTTGAAACAGTTCATGGAGATTGACCGGATATTTGGGAAGATGTCAGATGAAAACGGTATGCTTGTTTTACGGTACCGGTATATATGGGGCAAGATGTGGAGCGAAGTACAACAGAGGTTAGGCTATGAACGTGCTCACATAAACCGCATACACAAAAGAGCCTTGAAAGAATTTGAACAGATAGCCGAAAAGGGAACGAAATAGAACTGGTATTCGATAGAGAACCACGGACGAACCACAAGAAACGAACACCGAGCGAACACCGAGGAAGTTCTTATTAGGATAGGACTAGAATACGCTTAATTTCGCCATAGAGCGATTTAAAATGACTTAGTGGAGAAATATTCCGGAAAATAAAAGAATGGCTTAAAACGCAAAATAGAGCGTTAGAATACAATGCCGTTTCCAGATAGAGAAAATATAGTTTTATCCTGCTGCCAAAAAGCAGCAAAAAAAAGACCTCTTTACACTGCCAGTTGATGGCTATGTATTACTGTAAAACAAAAACCTGCATAGACTTCTACTAACTGCCGGCACAACATCCAAACAGGAGTAAAAGACTATACAGGTTTACACTAAGGATACCAAGGAAGAAAAAGACTTAATCATCACCATGTATTCTTGCTTCAAGGGAAATTATAGAATAAGTTTCCTGTAAATGCAAGCTGTATTTATTTGTTTTGGAACTTTTAACAAAAGGGTGCAACGTTTTTTAGGTTTGTTTTGGGAACGCAACGTTGTATTCGTTTCGTTTTGGAAACGTTCCAGAACTTCAAAACTGTTAGTCAAAAGTGACTAACAGCCGTTTTTCTTAGTGACAGTGTGTTCTTTGTGCACGATTCTGACCTAAGTCGGTGAAATACCTTGTCAGCCGTTTTCCTTAGGAGTAGCGTGTTCCTTGCGTAATCTTTCCAGTAAATCGTTCAGACCCTCTTTAGACGGTTGTGGTGCATCTTCTTCGGCTCTGGATGCGGAACGCACTCGATTAGTAAGCGGTGGGTTTTGGGCTTTCCATTTCTGAATAGCGTCTTGTGTTGATTGCTCTGTACTTTTAGGTACGTCCCTTTGAAAGTCTGAATCAATGTTTTCTGACTGTTTTGGTAAATCTATGCCAGAGCTGACAGAACGTTTCGTTAGGTCAGATGCATTTACTTTTGGTGTGGTTATCTGTTCCGGTTCGTAATAGAACAGGTTGCCAACATCGCAGTTGAGTGCTTTACAGATTTTAGAAACAGAATCCACAGGGATTTGTTTGATTGAATTGTTTACGATGCCGGTTATGGTTGCCGGACGTACTCCGGTCAGTTCGGATAACTTGCGTTGGGTTAGTCCCTTTTCAGTGAGTAATATTCTTAAACGAGATTTTATCATTTAGGTTGAAAATTCCTTTCGCAATTTTTGAATATATTATACCACAAGTAGGATGGTGACCGCTACGAATAGCGAAAATAAATTCCGAATAGCGTAATAAAATTACGAATAGCGGAAATAAATTCCGAATAGCGTAACACCCACTACGAATAGCGTAACAGCAAAAAAGGAATATTATGTACTCAAAAGTGAGTACGCAGATTAAGCAAATGAGGTTTTTTAATGTCGGAAAGTGCGACCTTTGGAAGAACATGCAGCAGGGGCAGGGTGTAAAAGATTTAACAGCCAGAAAAGTGAAGCGGAAGTATTTGGATGTTTCTCGCTTGGGACGTTCTTCCCAATTTTTGGAAAAACTTAAAGATGCTAAGAAATGCTAAGAAATGTCAAGAAATGTCAAGGTTGAGCAAGTACCGTTTTGGTACTCGAGATAGCAGAAAGAATGGGGCAAGACCACATTCCCATTTTGGAAATGTGCTTTGCTGACCTGTAAAAGATAAAATGCTCTGTACTGTCAATTTGACAGAGTAGGGCAAGGGGGATTTGTTCAGAAATTGCGAAGTAATACACTATGGCAGAAAATAAGAACACGGTTGTAACGGAAGCAACCTGCTTATTTTTGAGCGGGTTGAAACATAAAGGGAGTAACGATTTGTTACCCCATAACATAGAACGGTTTAAATAGAATTGAGTTTCGCTCATTTTTGAGCAAAAGTAAAGGGATTTCAAGAATTTGAGTTTTACTCAAAGACGAGTAAAAGTAAAGGGCTACGGCATTTTACCGCATCCCTGTGCAAAGCTAACATTTGCTAACTTCCTTGTCAGTAGTTCCGGAACAGTTGGCAAGGCTTTAGATATTTAAGGGTGTCGCAAATTGCGCACCCCTTTACCTATCCGGTTCATCCAGTTCAGTATCAGAAATCACCTTTTCAATATCGTCTATGGTTATGCTGATTGTGTCCCAGTCTTTTGGAGAGTCACCAACATCAACAAGAAAGGCTTTATTTTCAAAGGCTTCTACGACTGCCGCTTCTCTGCCATCTTTTAAAAGAACCGTGTCAAATTGTTTGATTTGCTTCATGATAGTTACCTCTTTTGGGAATATTGGCAGCAGGGCAAAACAGGAAATATAAAGGTTACAAGTGTGAAAAGTTCCACGCTTGTAAGGGCTGCCAACTCAACGACAAATTAGCGTCGAGTTGTTACAAGTGTACTTTCTGGTACGGTTGTGAGTAGAGCAGGAAAGCATAAGGGACGTCGATAAAGTTACTCCCTTATGGAAGAGTAGCAAAGATAGAACGGTGTCCGATTCGTTCACCGTCAATAGGTGTTTCTATTCCGGCAATACCGTCGCAATTTCCGACGAAAAAAAGAGGGGCATTGATTGATAGAAGTGTTTCCATTCCGGCAACACCTATTCATCATTTTCATTTTCGTGTTCCGCTGTTCCGGCTTCACGTTCCATTCTATCGTCAATCGCTTTCTTGATGTAACCGTTGACACTTTCGCCTGCTGCCGTTGCGGCTGCTTTGATTTCGTCATATTTTTCTTTTTGAACATCCAGAGGGATGCGCTTAAGTTTCTTTTTGGCATATTCTAAATCATATTTTGTTTTATTTGAAAGGTCAGACATGGCTTGAGTCTCCTCTTCCTTGTAAAAAATAGGTTTTTCACGTTTAGCTATTATATTTAAAATGTAATTTGTCATTTTACGGCTTTTTTTGAAGTGTTGAAGAGATTCTAGTAGTTCCTCTTTTGTACAACAAGTAGTAGGTGCTTTATTATATCCGTGATTGATTGAATCATATAAATCAATAAAATATTTTTCTCTGCCGAACATATCAAATTGATTAGAACCAGACGGAAGTTTTTCAAGTATCTCTACATGAAAAGTATCTCCCGATTCGACATCTTTTTCAATGGCGGCTGTTGGTGAATAAATATGTTGCTTGATGCGAGTATACACATTTTTTGATGCACCGATATACATTTTACCAGTTCTATTATTAATTAATGCATATACTCCAATTCCGTTGTATTCAGGAATATTAGTAAAAAAATTATTCATTATGTTTCAACTCCATAGTTTCATAAAATTCTTTTTGTGAATCACGAGTAACGGCTTTTAAATCTGCATTTAAGATGTCGCAGATATTGCGCATTTCATCAAATGAAAAGTTGTTGCGATATAGTTTATTACTCATAGATTGCGGTTTTATACCAAGTCTTTCGGCTAATTCGTTGACGTTCATATTTCTTTCAACCAATAATTGTTTAATGATTTTTGCTCCTGCCATTATAATACTTCCTTTCCTTTCGTGTACTCATTATTGATTATAATCATAATTTGTCTTTGAGTAATAGTCATATTTAAACCTCTTTCTTTTCAGAGAAGTCTAAGACTAAATCATAGCCCAAGGCAGAAAGAACTTTTTCGGCATCTTCAAAACCGAAATTTTTCTTGTTTAGCAGCTTAGTCAAGCCCTGTGGTTTGATGTTTAATTTTTCAGCGATTTCTCTTTGGGAAACTTGTTTTTCAAGCATTAGCTTTTTGATTTCTATTACAATTTGTTGATTGTTTTTATAAATAATTGACATTTTAGCATTTGCCTTTCAGAGTGTTGATTTTATTTGTGCCAGATACAAACAAGCTAGTCCGTTACTCGGTCACCAGTTGGCAATATAAAAGAGCTTTCATACTCGCACCCTGCTGCTTTTGCAATTTCTTTTAATTCGGCAGGTGTAAATTTTTCACGTTTCATTTTTTGGCTAAAGGCTTGAGGGCTTGAACCGTAAAGACGTGCAAGTTCTGACACACTGATATTAAGTTTTATACAAAGTATTTTAATCTGTTCTGATACAGCCATAATTTTAAACCTCTCTTTCTTAGTGATAATTATAAACGAAAACGTTTTTAATTGCAACAAAGATATTATAAAAGTAAATGAGAATGTTTAAATAAAAGTATTGACATTATAAACAAATGCGTTTATAATATAAATAGTTAAAGAACAAATCAATAAAATTTCAATAGCGAAGAGTGAAAACGATGAGGCGAAAGCGTACCGGAGACACTAACATAATACCGGACAAGGGAAAGGGAAAAAGGGAGTGCCCAAAGATGGCTAGGATTGTTTTAAGACCTTCCGGAGCTGTTGGAAGTAAAAAAGGTATCGTCATTTTGATAACTTGAACGAAATAACTAAATAGCGAAGAGTGAAAACTTGAAAAAGAATAGGCTACAGGCTATAATATTATACACAAAGAACAGAAAAAAGGATGTGATTAATATTATTAGCACAAGTGAAAAATTAGAGATTGCGTTGAAACGTGAGGGATTCACCAAGAAAGAACTTGCTGAAAAACTGGGAGTTGCGCAACCTACCATTTCTAAGAAATTCAAGTATAACGATTGGCGAGAATCTGATATCAAAAAGATTTGTGATGCCATCGGTATAGAGTGTGAAATAACATTAAAACTTAGTGATGGAACAAGTATTTAACGACTAGCCTAATTTGAAAGTAATTTCATTTTAGGCTAATTTAATAGTTGACAAGATAACTTATAAACTATATAATAAGCCTATAAGCTAATAGCGAACAAAAGAGGTGAAGCAAATGAGCGAAGATAAGAGACTGGATGAGGTTATCCGAGTGCGGAAACGTCCCAACAATTTTGTCATGCTTGACAAGACATTTCTGGAAGATGATAGACTGTCATTCAAGGCAAAAGGGATTTTGGCTTACCTGTTGAGTAAACCGGATAACTGGAAAGTAATTGTGGGGAATCTGGTGAAGTACTCCAAAGATGGAAAATCAGCGGTATATGCAGGATTAAAAGAGTTGAAAGAGTGCGGTTATTATGTGAAAACCCCAATACGAAGTGAGGATGGCAGACGCATTTCACGGTGGGAAAGTACCGTGTATGAAATGCCCGATTCTCTACTTTCTGATTTTCAAGAAATAGACAACGAAGAAATTGAAAATCAATATCTTGAGAACCGAGAACGTAATAATAATTATTATAATAATAAATTAAATATTAATAATAATCATGTCAGTCTGTCTGTCAGAGAAGAGGACAAGACGGACGAGACAGACGAAGAAAACAGCGTTGAAAATACTCTGGAAGTGATTCATGACAACATTGGCTATGAGCAGTTAAGACAGACAAACCCAGAAGATATGGGCTTGATTGATGAGTTTGTAAACGTGATGCTTGATACTCTTTTGTCTAAGAGCGGTGTGGTTCGGATAAATGGCGAAGAGAAACCAAGAGCACTGGTACAAAGTCAAATCATGAAAGTGGGCTATGATGACATTCTTCTTGTCTTGATGCAATTTAGACAACACAAAGAGCGCATCCAGAAAAAGCGACAATACATTTTGTCAATGCTGTATCATGCACCGATGGAGCGTAACGCACACTACACCAATCTGGTACATGCAGAATTTGGCTATTAAGCCGAGAAAGGGGAAATAAGGCATGAAATACGATTTAGCAAAGATTATGTCAAGAGCATGGAGAATTTACCGTAAAAGCGCAAATTTGGGCTTTCCAGAGGCATTACACAGAGCATGGTTATCGGTCAAAGCGGAAGTAGTCAACCAGAAACGAATTGAACAGAGCAAACAGCAAGCAGGGATTACAGAGGACACCAATACATGGGCAGGATGGAAAAAGTTAGGCTATGAAGTGGTTCACGGTTCCAAGGCATTGTTTGGTTGTGATTTGATTTGGGGGTCAAGAGGTGACGGAGCAGTTTATAAAGCAAGATTCTTTGGACGTTCACAAGTGGAGTTGATTCCGGAAAATACATAAAAAAAATCCCTTAGCGATGGGACGAGCAACACTAAGGGGTTCACCAAATAGTAAACAGTCGGTAATACAAGTAAATTCTAACATATCAAAAGCCAAAAGAAAAGGAGAAATCAAAAAATGAGTTATGAAGTGATTGACGAAGAACAGAAAATCGCCGCTTGTAATGTGGCAGACCTTACAGCATCACAGGCGGTAAGTTTTTTCAAGGCAAATGGAGCAGACAAGAAAATTGGGGATTTTACATTCTTCTGGAGAAAAACAAATGGTATGGTGGTTTTAAACAAAGATAACCCAGAATATGAAGATTTATTATCATGGGTTAAAGATTGGCTTAAACTTCCAAAATCGGAGCGTTTAGAAGCAGAGCAAATGATTGAGCCACGTTTAAAACGAGATGCGGAACGCTTGAATAAGTGCGCAGACAGAAGAGAAGCGTTAGAAGAGTATAAGAGATTACAAAAGCATTATGTGGATGGTAGTGCAATAGATGTATTAGAACTCATTTATGAACGCAGTGAAAAGCGTCAAGGCTTCCAAGAATATGAGTTACTGATGAAAGCATATACTTATGGAGTAATGCAGGGAAAACGAAAAGAACGTGCCAGAAGAAAAAGCACCTGCTGCCAAGAAAATGTTTAGTCAATTACTAAACAAACAGAAAATAGGATAATTGGCGTTACCCTGTTTTCTATGAATCGTTGCCAGTCGCAACTTTCAAGATGTTATACATTTCCTAACTAACTTTAATCATCCGGTTTAAGGTGCAACTTAAGCCGGATATTTTGGCAGCAGGTCAAAAAGCACAAGGCTTTTTCCTGCTCCTGATGCGGCAACACCAGAAGCAAACAGAAACAACCCAAATGATTAAAAAAGGGTCACTTTGATTATAATGGCTTATGTGGCTCTTTTGCAAGTGAAAAATGCCGAAAAAAGGCATGGAAAGGAGCAGAGCATGGCAAAGGATAAAAGAGGGCGAAAGCTCCCGAAAGGAATAAGACAACGAGGAAGTAAGTTCGAGGGGCGTTTCATGTATAAGGGAATGACCTATATAGTACATGCTTCGACAGTAACTAAAGTTCAAAAAGAAATAACAGAGTTGAAGTATAAATTAGAGCATGGATGCTTTGTTACTCGAGAAAATGTCAGCTTAGATGAATGGTTTAAAGTGTGGCTTGAAGAATATAAAAAGAATCGTGTAAAGATTGGAACATATACGAGTTATGAAAAGTATTACCGGTTTTGTATTCATGAAAGAATGGGAGAAATGTTTTTAACAGACATTCGAGGTGTGGACGTCCAGAAATTTTATAATGATTTGGTGAAAGACGGATATGCGCTTTCAAGTATTAAAGTTGCGTCGGCTGTATTAAATGGATGTTTACGGCAAGCAATGAGGAATGGCTTGATTGAACAAAATCCGGTTCGACTGGCAGAACTACCAAGACAGAAAGAGAAGAAAACAAGAATAGCAATGACCAAGGAGCAACAAGCACTTTTCATGGAGTATGCAAAGGAAAGCTATTTGTATAATTTCTTTGCGGTTATGCTTCGTACCGGCTTAAGACGTGGGGAAATGCAGGGATTAAAGTATTCAGACGTAGATAGAAAGAATAATGTACTGCATGTACGACGGACGTTAAAGCGGATAGAGGGACAAGGCTACATAGAAGATACACCAAAGACCAGAACATCGAAAAGAGATATCCCATTGACGGCTGATATTCTTTCTTACATTGAGGCACAGCGCAATTTCTGGGGGCTGAAAGTGGAGAAGATGGACAGGTATCTATTTTGTAATGAAAATGGCGAGCCTATCAGTCGGGAGAGAGTGCAGGGGGAAATAGACAGAACAATAGAACGGATTCATGTAGCAGGATATGACTTTCCACGGATAACATCGCATGTATTCCGGCATACTTTTGCAACCAGAGCAATAGAAGCAGGGATGCCACCACAGGTATTAAAAACAATTCTTGGACATAGTTCTTTAGCCATGACAATGGATTTGTATAGCCATGTATTGCCAGATACTAAGGCAGAAGAAATGAACAAAATAGCAGACGTATTTTGATATTTGTGATTGGCTTACAAGGCTCTATATGGTACCATGACAAAAAAAAGGAGTGGGAACAATGGAAGTAAAAGACTATATGAAACTGCCATATACAAGATTAATACAGGAAATCAATGACGAAAGCGGTCACTATTTCTACGGTAGAATCTTAGAATTAGATGGTTGTCAGAGCACAGGCGATACACTGGAAGAACTTTATAGTGATTTGGATGAAGTAATGGAAAGTTATTTAGAAGTGAAACTTGAAAATAATTTGCCGATTCCGTTACCGGAGCAGACAGAAAACTATAGTGGAAAATTCAATGTAAGACTTCCTAAGTCACTGCATCAGCGTTTAGCGATCGAAGCGAAAAATGAGGGCGTGAGTCTGAATCAATTAGTTCTCTACAAATTGGCACTGTAATAGATAAGCTATTGACCTTTCGAGGTTGATAGCTTTTTTTTGATTTTGGACATTGTCCAAATTTTGTCCAAAATTGCACAAATGATAATAAACTAAGATAAAAAGAAAAACCCCAAAAATGCTTGATTTTAGGGGCTTTATAACAAATGATAACATATCATAAATAGTTAAAAAAGGAAGTTTTGTTTTACGTGTGGAAGGTCACGAACACACAATTACTAAAACCCGAAAGACCTTGGTTAACAGGGGTTTCAGCGGTTGTTAGTATAGCATGAGAAGATAAAAAAATCAAGGAAAGTACCAAAAAAGTATCAAATAGGAAAAGTGGCTGGAAACTTGCTTAATTTGGTTAAAAATTTAAAGATGTGCAATGCAAATATAACGCATTGACAAAAATAGTGCAAAAGTATAATCTGATGTTAGAAAAGGGTGCTAATATGGCAACAACGAATTTTACAATGAGAATTGACGAGGCTGTTAAAGCTCAGCTTCAGCAGTTAATGAAAGATAAGAGATAGAAAGAGCAGGATTAAAAATGAAAGTGAGGGTTTTCATATGAAAAATTATTCAGAGGACGCAAGCAAACAGTATCATATTCAGGTAGGAGAAGGCGAAGTTGGACGTTACGTGATTCTACCAGGTGACCCAAAGAGATGTAAAAAAATTGCACAGTATTTTGATAATCCGGTTCTTGTGGCTGACAACAGAGAGTATGTAACTTATACCGGAACATTAGATGGAGTAAAAGTAAGTGTAACTTCTACTGGTATCGGTGGACCGTCAGCCTCTATCGCAATGGAAGAATTATACCGCTGTGGAGCAGATACCTTTGTCCGAATCGGAACTTGTGGCGGGATGCAGACAGAAGTAAAGAGCGGTGATGTTGTCATTGCAACTGGTGCAATCCGTATGGAAGGAACAAGTAAAGAATATGCTCCAATCGAATTTCCGGCAGTCGCAGATTTAACTGTTATCAACGCATTGGTAGAAGGAGCAAAAAAAGAAGGCTGCGAGTTCCATACAGGCGTAGTACAGTGTAAGGACGCATTTTACGGACAGCATGAGCCGGAGACAAAACCGGTCAGCTATGAACTGATGAACAAATGGGAAGCATGGAAACGTTTAGGATGTCTGGCTTCTGAGATGGAATCCGCGGCACTTTTCGTAGTTGCAAGTTACTTAAAAGTGCGTGCAGGCTCTTGCTTCTTAGTTATAGCAAATCAGGAAAGAGAAAAATTAGGATTGGAAAATCCGGTGGTACATGATACCGATAAAGCAATTCAGGTAGCAGTACAGGCAATACGTGAAATGATTCGTGCAGATAAAGAGAATCAGTAAGATTAACTGTTAAGGCATCAAAGACGCAGAAAATTTCTTGCAAAATAAAATGCAGGAAAGACTACAAGAGTACAGGAAAAACGAAAGGCAGGAAAAAATCATGGACAAAAAACAGATTGAAGAAATGATTGATTTGGCAGTCAAGCAGTTAGATTACTCCTATGCGCCATACTCAAACTTTCATGTAGGAGCGGCACTTCTGGCAAAAAACGGAACTTATTACACAGGATGTAACATCGAAAATGCCGGTTACACCGCAACAAACTGTGCAGAGCGCACTGCCTTTTTTAAAGCAGTCAGTGAAGGAGTAAAGGAATTTCAGGCAATCTGCATCGTAGGTGGAAAAGATGGGGTGATCACTGAATATGCAGCGCCGTGTGGTGTGTGCAGACAGGTTATGATGGAGTTTTGCAACCCTGAAACATTTCAGATTATTCTGGCAGTCAGCAAGGACAAATATGATGTCTTTACGTTAAAAGAACTTCTTCCGCTGGGATTTGGACCGGCCAATCTGGCATAACAAATAGTAAAAAATTATATGGTATATTAACATGGTTTTGTGTCGGAGCAGACAGAAAGGAATTGTTATGGAAACTTATAAGAGAGTATTTGTGATTGTATTGGATTCACTTGGAATTGGTGCAATGCCGGATTCTGAAAAATTTGGAGATAAAGGTGTAGATACCTTCGGGCATATCTTAGATAAGATGGGAACATTGAAGATTCCAAATCTCCAGAAACTCGGAATGTTAAACCTGCATAAAGGCGGAAACATGGAAGGTGTCGGAAAACCAATCGGACGTTATATGCGGATTGGCGAAGCCAGCAACGGAAAAGATACGATGACCGGACACTGGGAAATGATGGGAATTTATACTCCGAAACCGTTTAAAACTTTTACGGAAACAGGATTTCCAAAGGAATTAATCGATGAACTCGAAAAAAGATGCCACAAGCGTGTCATCGGAAATAAGAGTGCAAGTGGAACGGAAATCATCGAGGAACTTGGAGAAGAAGAAATCAATACAGGAGCAATGATTGTATATACTTCAGCAGACTCTGTCTTGCAGATTTGCGGAAATGAAGAAACTTTTGATTTACAGAATCTATATCATTGCTGTGAAATTGCCAGGGAATTGACCTTAAAGGATGAGTGGAGAGTCGGAAGAGTCATTGCCAGACCTTATGTCGGAAAGAAAAAGGGCGAATTTAAACGAACCAGTAATCGTCATGATTATGCTTTAAAGCCAACAGGAAAAACCGCATTAAATGCTTTAAAAGATGCAGGATTTGACGTTATCGGTGTCGGAAAAATCAATGATATCTTCTGTGGAGAAGGCATTACAAAAAGCTATCATTCTGAAAGTTCGGTACATGGCATGCAGCAGACAGTGGAAATCTGTAAAGAAGAGTTTCATGGACTTTGTTTTGTAAATTTAGTAGACTTTGACGCATTGTGGGGGCATAGGAGAAATCCGGAAGGATACGGACATGAAATTGAAAAGTTTGACGAAGGACTTGGAAATTTATTAAACGAAATGAAAGAGGATGACCTGTTGATTCTGACCGCAGACCATGGAAATGATCCGACATACACGGGAACAGACCATACGAGAGAGTATGTGCCGTTTGTTGCTTATTCTAAGAAAATGGAAGAGGGCGGAGCAATCGAAAATCAGGATACTTTTGCGGTGATCGGAGCTTCTGTTGCAGAAAACTTTGGCGTGAAAATGCCGGAAGATACGATTGGAACTTCTATTTTAAACCAGTTGAACGCAGATAAGTATTCCCCCGCTTCAAGTGCGCAGAGCACTAAGCGGCGGGTGAGGGGGGATGCTTCTGTCAGTG
>OLSI01000266.1_pt1 | contig 44938 bp, 47 predicted proteins | sample 1672661 | NCBI WGS metagenome assembly OLSI01 (sample SAMEA3136711, study PRJEB25190) | human gut metagenome | biome: human gut; feature: human-associated habitat; material: faeces | place: Austria | collected 2013 | reverse complement strand
GGCGGGATATCCGCATTTGTATTACCCATCTTGTAAAGAATTTGCGGAGCGTTTTGTAGAAAAATGCAGAAGCGGTTACAGAGAATAGAACAAAGAGAAACAGCAACAGATGTCGTTATAATAACATCTGCTGCTGTTTTTTTAGGCTCTATGAAATATCCAGATCAATCGGTTCGTCCAAATGTTCGGAAACATATTTCCCATTTTTCTTCCGCTGTCTGACGCACTCAGTCAGAAGATATTCAATCTGACCGTTTACGGAACGAAAATCATCTTCTGCCCAGGCTGCGATTGCGTCATACAGTTTAGCGGAGAGACGGAGAGGAACTTGCTTCTTTTTATTATCTTTTTCAGCCATCTCTAGTACAGACTTCCGGAATTAATGATCGGCTGTGTGTCGTGGTTTCCACACAGAACAACAAGTAGATTAGATACCATAGCAGCCTTACGTTCTTCATCCAGTTCTACGACTTCTTTCTCGCTTAATTGATCCAGAGCCATTTCAACCATGCCGACTGCTCCGTCTACGATCATCTTTCTTGCATCGATGATAGCGGAAGCCTGCTGACGCTGGAGCATGACAGCAGCGATTTCCGGTGCATAAGCAAGATATGTGATTCTTGCTTCGATGATCTCAAGCCCTGCGTCTGTCACTTTCGTCTGGATCTCTTCACGGATTCGCGCTGCAACAATCTCACTGGAGCCACGGAGACTTCCCTCATCAGCCTTTCCGTCACCGGTTGTATCGACATCAGGAGCAGTGTCATATGGATAGATGCGGACAATATTACGAAGAGCACCATCACACTGAAGTGAGAGATATTCTTTGTAATTATCAACATTAAAGACAGCTTTCGCAGTATCTACGACACGCCATGTTACGGCAATACCAATCTCAATCGGATTTCCGAGACAGTCATTGATCTTCTGACGGGAGTTGTTCAGTGTCATAACCTTGAGAGAAATCTTTTTGCTTGAAGACTCTTCAGTGGTTCCTGTTGTAGAAACACCCAGGAGACTGGAAAGATTTGCTCCCTTCTTGGAATTGTTATCAACATCTCCACTCTGACTCAACTTTGTCTTGGAAGCAGGGTTTACACTGGTACAGAATGGATTGACAAAATAGAATCCGGCTTCTTTCAGTGTACCGATATAGTTTCCAAAAAGTGTAAGAACCAGAGCTTCCTGTGGTTTCAGCACCTTCAATCCAAGAAATGGAACCCATCCGATGCACAGCCAGATAATGCTGACAACCAGTCCAGCGATAACCGGCGGAGCATCAAACTCATGTTCCAGTGCGATTGCGGACAGAACGCATCCTGCTATTGCAATCAGATAGAGCAGACAAAAGAGCAGAAGCATTCCCATTCCGTTTTTCTTATTTGATAATATTTTTTCATTCATAGTGATTCCTCCTCTGGAAATAAAATGAAATTTATTTGATATCATTATGATATCACTTTTGAAAAAGAAGTCAATAGTTTTAGAAAAGAAAAAGCTGTGAAAGATAAGCAATTTCATCTTTCACAGCTTCTATTCACATATTTATTCTATCAATCCCAGAATTTTGGAATACAAGAACAATCTTACAGCTGAGGACCTGCAGCAACAAGTGCCTTACCAGCCTCATTACCCTCGTACTTGGCGAAGTTCTTCACGAATCTGCCTGCAAGATCCTGAGCCTTAGCTTCCCAATCAGCAACATCTGCATATGTGTCACGAGGATCTAAGATTCCGCTGTCAACACCCGGAAGCTCTGTAGGAACTTCGAAGTTGAAGTGTGGAATTGTCTTTGTTGGAGCCTTGTTGATGTCTCCGCTAAGGATTGCATCAATGATTCCACGAGTATCCTTGATAGAGATACGTTTTCCTGTTCCGTTCCATCCTGTGTTAACCAGGTATGCTTTTGCACCGCTCTTCTCCATTTTCTTAACAAGTTCCTCTGCATATTTTGTAGGATGCAGTTCCAGGAATGCCTGTCCGAAGCAAGCTGAGAATGTTGGTGTAGGTTCTGTGATTCCACGCTCTGTACCAGCAAGTTTTGCTGTAAATCCTGACAGGAAGTAGTACTGTGTCTGTTCTGGTGTCAGTACAGATACCGGAGGAAGTACTCCGAATGCATCAGCAGAAAGGAAGATTACATTCTTAGCTGCAGGTGCTGAAGATACCGGACGTACAATATTTTCAATATGATTGATTGGGTAAGATACACGTGTATTCTCTGTTACACTCTTATCTGCAAAATCAATCTTTCCATTCTCATCAAGTGTTACGTTCTCAAGAAGAGCGTTACGTTTGATTGCGTTGTAGATATCTGGCTCAGATTCTTTGTCAAGGTTGATAACCTTAGCGTAGCATCCACCTTCAAAGTTGAATACTCCGTTGTCATCCCAGCCGTGTTCGTCATCACCGATGAGGAGACGCTTAGGATCTGTAGAAAGTGTTGTCTTACCTGTTCCTGAAAGACCGAAGAAGATTGCTGTGTTCTCTCCGTTCATGTCAGCGTTTGCTGAACAGTGCATTGAAGCGATGCCCTTAAGTGGGAGGAAGTAGTTCATCATAGAGAACATACCTTTCTTCATCTCTCCGCCGTACCATGTATTCACGATAACCTGCTCTTTGCTTGTGATGTTGAACATTACTGCTGTCTCTGAGTTCAGTCCTAATTCTTTGTAATTTTCAACTTTTGCTTTAGAAGCATTGTATACTACGAAGTCTGGCTCAAAGTTTTCAAGCTCTTCTTCTGAAGGTTTGATGAACATATTTGTTACGAAATGAGCCTGCCATGCAACTTCTACGATGAAACGGATTGCCATACGTGTATCTTTGTTTGCTCCGCAGAATGCATCTACAACATAAAGTTTTTTGTCAGAAAGTTCTTTGATCGCAATATCTTTTACTGCTTTCCAAGCTTCCTGTGTTGCAGGATGGTTATCATTCTTATATTCATCAGATGTCCACCATACAGTATCTTTTGAATTCTCATCAACTACGATGAACTTATCTTTTGGAGAACGTCCAGTGTAGATACCTGTCATTACATTGACTGCACCAAGTTCACTTTCCTGTCCTTTTTCAAAACCTTCGAGTTCTGGTTTTGTCTCTTCCTCAAATAATAATTCATAAGAAGGATTGTGTACGATTTCTGTCGTTCCTGAAATGCCATACTTGCTTAAATCGATTTTAGCCATCTTCATTTAACCTCTTTTCTTTTATTTGCTGCTGTATATTTATAAATTCTAGTCTTGTTATATTCTCCCACAACAGCATTTGTTTTATTATTGCATTTTTCTACGCAAAAGTCAATACTTTAACAATCTTTTCACAATGTGTTTTTGCAAGTTCTTTCTCTAAAACTTTTATTTTTTATTCTATTTTTTGTTTTAAAAGCATAAAATGCAAGATTTCACACGAAATCTTGCATTTTATGTATTTTTATCAATACAGAAAATATATTTATCATTTTGTAAACGTTCTATACTTCCAGAATATTCTTCACTGTATCTTTCATCTTATCAGCATCACATTCCAGATCATGCAGAATATTTGCATTCAGGATATCTTTGATCGCCTGCGGCATCTCACGTCCTGATGTTTCTTCCAGAACCTTCAGAAGACTGAACTCATCCTGATCTGCATACTTCGGATCAATTGCACTCATGACACTCTTCACGAATTTATATGGACTTGCTGTTGATGCAATCACGCATTTCCTATTGTCTCCACTGTTCTTCTGATAACATTCACACACATAAGATGCTACACTTGTATGTGTATCCATCACATACCCTGTCTTATCATATACTTTCTTGATATTCTGCGCACACTCTTCTTCTGTCGCATATCCAGCTGCGAAATCATCAAGACGTGCCTTCATATCTTCTGTAATTGTATATTTTCCTGTGGATTTTAATGCTTCCATCATATCTTTTGTCTTCTGGTCATCATCTCCGCTAATCCGATAAAGCAGACGTTCCAGGTTGCTTGAAATCAGGATATCCATAGATGGTGATGTTGTGAGGATAAACTCACGGTTTCTGTCATAATCACCTGTCTGGAAGAAGTCAAATAACACTTTATTGTCATTCGATGCACATACCAGTTTATCGATTGGGACTCCCATCTGTTTTGCATAGTATGCAGCCAGGATATTACCAAAGTTACCGGTCGGAACTACTACATTGATCTTCTCACCGTCTTCAATCTCTTCATTTTCCAGAAGTTTGGCATATGCATTGACATAATATACCACCTGTGGAACCAGACGTCCGATATTGATCGAGTTGGCTGATGAGAACTGATAGCCTTTCTTCGCAAGTTCTTCTGCAAGTTCTTTATCCTCGAACATGGCTTTTACACCACTCTGGGCATTATCGAAATTGCCATGGATCGCTACTACATTTACATTTTCGCCTCTCTGTGTCACCATCTGAAGTTCCTGCACTTTGCTGACTCCGTTCTTAGGATAGAATACGATGATCCTTGTTCCTTCCACATCTGCAAATCCGGCAAGTGCAGCTTTTCCTGTATCTCCGGATGTGGCAGTCAGGATTACGATTTCATTCTTTACATCATTCTTCTTTGCTGAAGTCGTCATCAGATGTGGCAGAATAGATAACGCCATATCTTTGAACGCGATCGTTGCACCATGGAATAATTCCATATAATAAGTATCATCTACTTTTACAAGCGGTGCGATCTCTTCTGTGTCAAATTTGCTGTCATAAGCTTTATCGATACAGCTTTTCAGTTCTTCTTCCGTAAAATCTGTCAGGAACTGTTTCATTACGAGATATGCGATCTCCTGATATGTCTTTCCTTTCAGATCCGACATTGATACATCCAGTTTCGGAAGTTCTGATGGTACAAAAAGTCCTCCGTCCGGGGCAAGTCCCTTCAGAATTGCTTCAGATGCTGTTACTTTCAGATTCGAATTTCTTGTACTTTTGTAATATAAACCCATGCCAATGCTCTCCTTATATGATTACTTTCTCTTGCTGTTTGTATATTTTACAAGTCCACCTGCAGCGATCAGTTTCTGCATGAATTCAGGGAAAGGCTGTCCCTGGAATTCCGTGCCTTTTGTTCTGTCGTAAATCTTACCGCTGTCAAAGTCGATCTCTACTTCATCACCTGCTTCGATTGCTTTTGCCGCTTCCGGACACTCAATGATCGGAAGTCCGATATTGATCGCATTACGATAGAAGATTCTTGCAAACGTCTCTGCGATAACGCAGCTGACACCTGCTGTCTTAAGACATAATGGCGCATGTTCTCTTGAAGAACCGCATCCAAAGTTCTTGTTGGCAACAATAATATCTCCAGGCTGTACTTTATTTACAAATTCAGGGTCGATATCTGCCATTGCATGGCTTGCAAGTTCCTGTGCATCGAATGAATTCAGATATCTTGCAGGAATGATTACGTCTGTATCTACGTTATCTCCGTATTTAAAAACATGTCCTAAAGCTTTCATTATTTGTCACCTACTTTCTCTGGGTTAGCGATATATCCTGCGATCGCACTTGCTGCTGCTACTTCCGGTGATGCCAGATAAATCAAGGAATCTACATGCCCCATTCTTCCTACGAAATTGCGGTTTGTTGTAGATACACATTTTTCTCCTGCTGCCATAACACCCATATGTCCACCCATACAAGGTCCACAGCTTGGTGTGTTGACTGCACATCCTGCGTCTACGAAGATTTCCAGAAGGCCTTCTCTGATACACTGTTTGTAGATCTTCTGTGTTGCCGGAACGACCATAACACGTACATCCGGATGAACAGTATGTCCCTGAAGAATGGCAGCTGCTTTTCTCATATCTTCCATTCTTCCGTTTGTACAGGATCCGATCACGACCTGATCGATCTTGATTGGTTCCATTGCTTCGATCTCGTCAATCGTCTTCGCATTGCCCGGAAGATGCGGGAATGCTACTGTTGGACGGACTTCGGAAAGATCGATCTCTACAACACTTTCATATTCTGCGTCCTCATCTGCTTCGTACACTTTATATTCTTTCTTTGTATGTTCTTTTAAGTATTCTTCTGTCTTTTCATCTACCGGGAATATTCCGTTCTTGGCTCCGGCTTCGATTGCCATGTTTGCCATTGTGAATCTGTCTGCCATAGAAAGATTCTTGATTCCGTCTCCGGTAAATTCCATGGATTTGTAAAGAGCTCCGTCCACACCGATCTTACCGATGATATGGATGATGATATCTTTACCACTTACATATTTGCCAGGCTTTCCTGTCAGTACGAACTTGATCGCACTTGGAACTTTGAACCACAGTTCTCCCATTGCCATACCTGTTGCAATATCGGTTGTTCCGACACCTGTTGAGAATGCACCCAACGCACCATATGTACAGGTATGGGAATCTGCGCCAATGATACATTCCCCTGCTGCAACAACTCCGGCCTCCGGAAGGATTGCATGTTCTACTCCTGATTTTCCCTGTTCAAAATACCAGCTAAGTCCCTGATTCTTTGCAAATTCACGGATCGATTTTGAGTTCTCTGCTGATTTGATATCTTTATTCGGTGTAAAGTGGTCTGGTACCAGTACCACCTTGTCTTTGTCAAATACTTTGTCTGCCATCTGTCTGAAGATTGGCAGAGCCATAGGACCTGTGATGTCATTTGCCATGACTACATCTAACTTTGCTTCTATTAACTGACCGGCTGTCACGCTGTCAAGACCTGCATGAGCTGCCAGTATCTTCTGTGTCATCGTCATTCCCATAACGAACCTGTACCTCCTTGATCTCTCATAGTTTTATACTGTATTTTAGCACAGTAAAAAAGGGCATGCAAGAAATTATAAATTTTAGTGCATAATTTTTCACTTCTGTTTCTTGATATTATGCAGGTATGGGATCTCAATCGGATCGATCGGAGTAGCCGGATTTTCAATTTTTCCCTTCAGAGTTCTTTTGTGTTTCTTAAGGAGCGCACCACCTTTGTTGTAGAACCAGAAAGAATATGTCAGAATTTTATGGGCCGGTCCCATCTTGTCTTTTGCCGTCTTTCCATAGAGTACTCCGCCTGCTTCAATCGCAGCTTTACTCCGTATCAATGCGATCAGTTCTGTCTCACAGGTAACTCTTTCCGGAAGAATCGTATAGCCTGTCCCGATGCAGTCCGGTCTGTGTGCATCGCTTCCCCCTATTCCCGGCTTTTTATATTTTTCCGCAAGCTTTCTTGCACCTTCGTTCGATTCTGCAGATTCACATGCATTAAAAGCCTCTATAAAGTCAAATCGCTTGATCAGTTCCGGTGACTTATAGAATCTGCTGGTATTCGTAAAGCTCAGGTACTTTTCTCCGCATGGATGTGCAGGTCCTAAGATTCCACCATGTCTGTGCACAAAGTCGATCAGCACAGACACCGGAAGTCCCTTCACTTCCAGGAGACGCATCTTAACACCTTCCGGCATGATACAGATAATATGACCTGCATCCAGTGTATCATATTCGATTCCCTTCAGAACTACGAAGTCTTCATGTACCTTTCCTTTCATGTGATATTTCCAGTGACGATAGCCATGATAAGTGTCATGATCCGTGATCAGCATTCCGTCAAATCCTTTTTCTTTCAAGGTTGTGATGTATTCATCCAAGCTTACCCGGCTGTCCACTGAGCCTTCCCGCACATGGCAATGCATATCTATCTTCATAAGTAAGCCTCCTTAACTTTATTCTTAATAGTATTATATCACATCCCTCTTAAATTACAACGAAACTGCTTCCCGGCTTTCTTATATCTTTCTTAATCTAATCTGTCAAAATAATACATCCTGCCTGTAGGTAACAGTTTCTATTGCATATTTCGGTATAAAAAATACCTGATGCAGTTTTTAATTTTCTGCACCAGGTGTTTTTCTTATCACATTCGTATATAGAAATTACTGTCTGTGTCGGATTTTCTTCATTAATCAATATCGTCAGAATGAAAAGCTACAACATCTGAATCATCTGTTTCAAAAATCTCCACATCATCTTCATCCAGAAATCCGTCTTCCGGCTCATCCGTTTTTTCAACTGTCACAACATCTTCATCGTCGTCCAGATTATCTTCATCTGGCTTCGTATCATCCAGATCAAATATTTCTGTCACAGTCTCTTCTTTATCTGTATCTTCAGCATTATCCGTTTTTTCTTTATCCCCGGCTGCTTCCATACTTTCTTCCGGCTCTCCATCATCTAAAAGCATTCTTGCTTTTTCAACCTCAGACTCCATAGATACCTGTTCTTTGATCTTCTTTGAAAATATCTTTTCTTTCTTTCCAATCTTTCTGGACTGCATCATCGTCTGAACTACAATTCCGATCACTGCGATTGCTGCACTCATCACATATCCGATCCAGCCAATCTTCGTCATTCCACACACAAACGGTAATGCCATTCCAGCCTCTACACCGCCCATGATGCCAGTCACAAATATAACAAAAAACTCAGCAAAAATTACCGTAAGTATCGCAACGATCAGAGCGATAACCGCACAAATAGCAAGTACTATCACTGACTTTGTTTCAAGCAGCGTAACAAATGTGCCGAAGGATCCGAAAAATGTCATAATAAAGATTCCAAATTTGCGAAGTGCCGCACACATAACGCATAATATTACCGCACACACTGCAACCGCCACAAGCATTTTTGTCATATCAAAGCCGGCAATCACTCCTACCGTTGCTCCAATAACTGCTCCCACAGCCAGTCCTACAAGTGCCGATAACACCCTTACAATTTTCAGTCCAAACAAAGCTATGATTACTCCTACCACAACTGTTGCGATCAAAGCCCCCATAATTTCCGGCGTCTTTCCTGCAACAAAGATACTCGTGGGTCCGTCTGCCGATTTCAAAACTGATGTTACGTTCTCCATATCCATACTCCTTTCTCTTATACCCCTCATTATACATAACCACCGCTGCCGGTTTTGTATTCTCAAAAGTATAAAAGGCCGTGTTTCCGAAGATTCACAGCCTCTGGTTCCATATCTGCCTTTAGAATGCTACTGCTCCCGTTGATGTTCCGTTAATTACATAATAAACAGCTGACTCTTCTGGCTTTATGTATAAATCCATTGTCTTGATATCTCCGATTTTGTTTCCAGAAGATGTCCATGCTTTTTTTACTCTTGCAATGATTTCTTTTTCTTCCACCTGTTTTCCATAGTATTCAACAAAAGCACTTACTTTAATCTCTTTCTTTGCTGTAGATTTCTTAGCTGTTGTTTTCTTTGTCGTTGTCTTCTTAGCTGTCGTCTTTTTAGCAGGTGCTTTTTCTTCTGCTTTTTTGGCAGTTACTTTTTTCTCTGCTGTTTTCTTTTCTGCTGCCTTAGGCTCGGTTTTCTTCTCTTCTGCTTTCTTCTCAGCCTTTTTCTCTTCCGGCTTAGCTTTTTCTTCTTTTACAATTGAGTTTACTGGCTCTGCCTTTGGAGCTGCGACTTTCTTCTCAGTCTCCTTCTCTATCTTCTTCGGCTCTGCTGCTGCCACTACCTTCACTGTCTCTGCTTTCTTTACTGTCTCTGCTTTTTCTGATGTCTTAGTTTCTGGTGCAGTTACTTTAGCAGTTACATCTTTTGTGGTTGCTGTTGTTACTTTTTTTGTAGCCATTTTATTTCCTCCTAAATCTCTCTAAGCCTTATTACCTAGTTGTCAATATTATAACACATTCTTCCAAAAATGCAATTCCACGCCATATTACATGCACATTACACACCAAACATCTCTAAAATCAGCCCTGCTGCCACAGCAATTCCATATAATACTGCAATAATCTTTACGTTTTCTTTCTTATCCGGATTTACCTTAAACAAAACGACCAGACCAATTCCGGCCCCTGTACACAATCCCGCAATAACCGATGCAAATGAAATTGCTCCACTTAAATATAGCTGTGTCAGAATCACAGATGCCGCACAGTTAGGGAGCAATCCGATCAACGCTGCGATCACCGGCTGGAATACTGTATCCCCCAGCATCATAGCAGAAATCCTGTCAATTCCCAGTACTTCAATACACAGATTTAAAATAAATGTAAATACAAATAAATATAAGAATATCTTTCCGGTATGACGAAGTGCCGGCTTTACAATTCCAGATGAATGATTATGACATCCACAGTCATGACAGAGTTCTCCTTCATGATGTGGAACTGCAATTTCCTTTTTAAAGAAAATATCCACCAGATATCCTGCAACGATCGCAATGATCACTTTCGCCAGAAGCAATATACCAATCTTGCCGGCATGCTCCGGATTTCCCATAATAATAAGAATTGCTTCGTCCGATGTTGCCAGAAATACAGCAATCAATGTTCCGATCGTAATAATCCCTCCAGAATATAGATTGGCTGCCATAACTGAAAATCCACACTGTGGAACACATCCTACTACTGCTCCTACTACCGGTCCGGCCTTATCTACTTTTATCATAAGCTTTTTTGTAAAATCACTGGAATAGTGTTCCAGTGCCTCTATCAGCAGAAAGGCCAGAAACAGAAACGGGAGCATCTTAATACAGTCAATCGCCGCATCAGTAAATACATCAATCAGCATTTCCATAATTTCTATCTCTCCTTTATCTATTTTTTCATAACATTTTTATTCTAGTTTGTATGTCCGTATTTTTCAAGCAAAACATGCCATTCGGCATTACATATTTTTTCTCAGTTATTCTGTAATTTTCAGTCTTTTTTCTGTATAACACATTATATATAGACTATTTTCACAGAAGGGACGTGATCATATGAGTACTTTTGACGAATCCGGTCCGGTCTTCCGGGTCTTGACTCTATGCTTGATTCCATCCGTATGGGCGATAATGTCGTCTGGCAGGTATCCAGCATGGATGACTATATGCACTTTGTAACTCCACTCTGTAACCAGCTTTATGAAGAAGGAAAGGAACTTTTATACATGCATTTTTCCGGACACCCTGCTCTTCTTCATACATTGCAGCAGGCTTACCAATATCCTGTCGATATCTAATTCACCATCAATGGAACTGATACCGGTGAATTTGTATTTAACCTGTTACAGTGCAGACCGCTTCAGGTCGGCACAAGAAGAGATGCCGTAACCGTTCCTTCGCTCCCGGAAGATAAAACAGTGTTCTCCGTTACCGGTTCTTCCATGGGCGGGTCCCGGGCAGAAGATATTGACTATGTAGTCTTCGTCGACTCCAGGGCTTATTATGAATTCCCGTATAAACGGAAACCAGATATCGCCCATATTATCGGAGACATCAATCATCATTTCCGCAAAAGCAATCAGAACCTGCTTTTGTTCGTACCTGGACGTATCGGAACTTCCTCACCGGAACTTGGGGTTCCTGTAAGCTTTGCCGCGATCAATCACTTCTGTGCAATCTGCGAAATGTCGGACAGTGAAGTTGGATACATGCCGGAGCTTTCTTACGGAAGCCATATGTTCCAGGATCTGGTAGAGGCAGAGATTTTTTACACCGCGTTATTTGACACTCCAAAGACACGGATTTTTAATCGTACTGTTTTTCACGATATGCCTAACATTCTCACGGAAATACTGCCGGATTGTAAAGAGTATGAAGACATTGTAAAAGTATGCCATACGGAAGGCATGCATTTGAAGTTATACTCAGATATTCAGAACAGTGAAACCGTACTGGGATTCGAATCATAATCAAATACATCACAACACACAAGAAATGAGCAGCGTACACTGCTCATTTCTGTTTTATACATTATTAGATTATATTCATTGTCAGTTATCTTTTATAGATTCCCTCCAGTATATCTACGGTCCCTTCAATTCCAAGAAGGCTTGCATTCAACAATATCTCATGAGAACTGATGCTTCCCCATTCCTGCCCCGTATGGGTTTCGTAATAGTATTTCCGTTCTCTATCCATTCGTTTAATGCGGTCGAGAGCCTTCTTCTCAGACACATCGTATCTTTCTGCAATACGTTTGATACGGTCAGCCCTGTCAGCACAGATAAATACATTGATACAGTTCGGATTATCCTTCAAGATATAGTCCGCACATCTTCCAACGATTACACATGGTCCGCGTTCTGCAAGCTTTTTGATAATTTCCGTCTGTAATTCATACATCTGTTCAGATAACGGCTGTACATATTCTTCCGAATTAATATAGGAAGAATATCCCATCGGTGTGATCAGATAACTGGATACAAAACTGTTAAGAGACGTCTCATCAATCGCCTTTGCAGTCTCTTCTCTGATATCCATCTTCTCCGCTGCCATTCTGACCAGATTGTTATCATATAACGGAATATCCAGTCTTGTTGCAAGAAGGTTGCCAATCTCATGGCCGCCGCTTCCAAACTGTCTGCCTATTGTTATGATCTTATGTGTCGTCATAGGTATCCCTCCTTCGGATGAAAGTATCACGATTTCTTTGTCCCTATTATACCTGTTTCCGTCAGAAAATACCATATGTTTCATTCAATTATTCTGTCAATTTTTATACTGCCTGCCGCCTTTCCTCTACCAGAAATCCTTTTTCCCGCAGCTCCTGCTCGATCAGATCCAGCGTCTCTTCGCTGTCGGCACTGACCTTATGATAATGATAGTTGGATGTGATGTTCTTAAGCGGACTGGACTTGCCACTTCGGATATCTTCCATAAATGCGCCGACCTTTCTCCGGGAACTTAAGGCCAGTTCCGCCTCCATCTTTCCATAGACTCTGTGATGGATCATGACATTGTCTACACATCCTCCCAGGTCAACGATCGTATTCATCTCTTCTTCCAGCTGTTCATCTGTGTGCTGTACTTTAAATATCCGACACACCGTCTTTGGCTGGTTCAATATATAGCCGCGGTTTGTAGATATGATCTCATATCCTGCTGCGCGGATCAGTGCGATATCCTGCACGATCACCTGACGGCTGACACTATAAAGGGAAGCAAGCTTTGTTCCGGATACCGGAGCTTTGCTTTCCTGAATCTGTCTGATTATCTGTTCTCTTCTTTCAGATCCATGCATTTCCTGTTGCCACCTCCCATGTTATTTTTCCAAATGATCTATTTATCCATGTATTTTTCTCCACACACGGTAATCACATCTATTATACCGCATGAAGGTGCTTTAAGGAAATATCTAAAATCGGTGCGGAATGTGTCAGTGCTCCACTGGAAATATAATCTACGCCGAGAGAAGTCAGTCTGCTGATATTCTCTTTCGTTACATTACCGGAACACTCGGTCTCGGCACGTCCGTCAATGATGCGGATTGCTTCCTGCATCTCTTCCGTGGACATATTATCGAGCATGATAATGTCTGCCCCTGCTTCTACCGCTTCTTTCACCATATCCAGATTCTCTACTTCTACTTCAATCTTGCGTACAAATGGTGCATATTCTTTAGCCATCTGAATAGCCTTTGCTACACTTCCCGCTGCTCCGATATGATTATCCTTTAACAGAACGCCGTCAGACAGATTATAACGGTGATTATATCCGCCGCCTGCTCTGACTGCATATTTTTCAAAAATTCTCATATTCGGAGTTGTCTTTCTGGTATCTAAAAGTTTTGTCTTACTTCCCTCCAGAAGCGATGCTACGGAATGTGTATAACTTGCGATTCCACTCATTCTCTGCAGATAATTCAGCGCAACTCTTTCTCCGGAAAGGAGTACACGGATATCTCCGGTTACTTTCCCCATTAACTGTCCATTCTTTACTTCATCGCCATCTTTGCAGAAAAATTCTACTTTTGTATCTTTATCTAATAATTCGAAGACTCTCTGAAATATCTGAAGTCCTGCAATCACACCATCCTGTTTACAGATCAGATCTACTTCTCCGGTTACAGCTTCGTGCATGACCGCATTGGTGGTCACGTCCTCACTTGAAATATCTTCTCTTAATGCTTCCATGATCAGGTGGTCTACCTGTAAAGTCATTGTTATGTTATTCATATTATGCTTGTCTCCTTTATCATTCTTCCTGTTCGTCTGTTTCTGTCCTTTTCCTGTTTATTTTTCTATTCATTTTTTGACAGATAGCAATTTTTATCTATGCATCCGTATACTGCATTTATTATAACATCTTATACCGCTTTACGTTCAGATATTTTTTCCTGTGTTTCTTCTTTTGTAATCTTTGTTGCTGCGCGCTTTGCAAATACCAGACTTTCCAGAAGTGAGTTACTTGCCAGACGGTTAGCACCATGTACACCATTACAGCTTGTCTCCCCGACTGCATACAGGTGTTCCATAGAAGTTCTGCTGTCTGAATCTACCCAGATTCCACCCATAAAATAATGCTGTGCCGGTACAACCGGGATGCATTCTTTCGTTACGTCATATCCTTCTTCCAGACAATGTTCATAGATATTTGGGAAATGCTTTAAAATCGTTTCTTTTGGTATATGTTCCATAGAAAGCCATACATGATCAGTTCCTTCTTTTTCCATCTCTTCTCTGATTGCTTTTGTCACAACATCTCTTGGAAGCAGTTCGTCTACAAAACGTTCTTTGTTCTTATTATAAAGGACCGCTCCTTCACCACGTACCGATTCTGAGATCAGGAAACGTCTTCCCGGTTTCTTGGAATATAAAGTTGTCGGATGGATCTGTACATAGTCCAGATGTTCCAGACAGATTCCATGCTTCTTTGCAATCTCAATCGCATCCCCTGTCAGATGTGGAAAATTCGTGGAATGCTGATAGGTTCCGCCGATACCGCCACTTGCAAGGATCGTATTTTCTGCATAAATTTCATACGTTCCCTTTTCATTCTTTGCCTTGATTCCTACACATTTATCATCTTCGATGATCACATCTGTCATCTCTGTATATTCATACATTTTCACATTTTCAAGCTTCTTTACCTGTGCCAGCAGCTTGCTGGTGATTTCTTTTCCTGTCACATCTTCATGAAACAGGATTCTCGGTCTGGAGTGCGCTCCCTCTCTTGTATAGGCAAATTCGCCGTCCTTCTTTTCAAACTCTACGCCATACTTTACCAGATCATTGATGATATCTCTGGAATTACGGATCATGATATCTACAGATTCTTTCCGGTTCTCATAATGACCGGCTTTCATCGTGTCTTCAAAATAACTGTCGTAGTCGCTTTCGTCTCTTAATACACAGATTCCCCCCTGTGCAAGGAACGAATCACTGCTTTCCAGATCTGACTTGGTAATTAATATAATATCCTGTTCTCTTGGTAAATTCAACGCGCTGAAAAGTCCTGCGACTCCGCTTCCTACGATTACTGTATCTGCATTCAGTTTCATAATACAACATCCTCTTTTCTATACTGCTTTCCGTTTACGGACAGTCCCTCCACATATATTCTTCTGACCGCTTAAACTTTTCACATTATACCACTGTTATTTACATGTGACAAGACAGTTGTTGTATTTATTCTTTACACGTGATTTTCTATTTAATGCATCATGACGGCTGTCACCGATCGAACCTTTGTATGTAACCAGAAGGTTAAAATGAAAGATATGCTTAATCAGCAGATACAACACAATCGTAAATGCAAACAAATACCCAAACGTACCCCCCCGACATTCCCATATCTCTGCCTTCATATCGGTCGTGCAGATAATGCTTGAGCTGATCAGAAGCAGCTATCACCTAGAGTCCTATTACCACATGTCTTTCCAGCATCGTAAGCCCCTGCGGCATGCTGGTTTTATTCTCCTTCATGACTTCCATCAAATCCATCTTCACTTCCATAACGTCAATCTCTCCCATATCATAGCCGTCTGAAAGAATTTTTTCTTTGTCATCAATTGCAGGTCCTTCGATGTATTCCATGACCAGCGCATGCATGGTCGTATATTCCTGAATTTGTAAACAAAAAAGATTATTGTGCCGGAATTTCATTTCTGTATCACAATAATCTTTTTTATTTATACCTATTTATACAAATTCTCCCCATCAGATTTGATAACACCCTGATACCAGTAAAAGCTATCTTTTTTATAGCGGTTTAATGTACCGCCTTCTTCCTCTTCACGGTCTACATATACGAAACCATAACGTTTCTGATAACCATTTAACCAGCTTAAAAGATCTGTGAATGACCATGTACAGTATGCCAGAACTTCACAGCCTTCTTCAATTGCTTTTCCCAGTTCTTTCAAATGTTCTTCCAGATAATGGATTCTATATTCATCATGAATCTGATCATCTTCTGTCTTTTTATCAAATGCTCCCAATCCATTTTCAGAAATCACAATTGGCAGACCATAACGGCTTGTAATTTCACGGCAGCAAAAGCGAAGCCCCATCGGATCTATCGTCCAATCCCAATCTGTTGTCATAAGATATGGATTTACTGGATTCTTATATATTCCCTGCATTCCCAGTTCTTGGGCAGATCCCTTTACACCTGTTGTATTCATCGTACCATACGGCGTAACTCCATCCATTGGATTATACTCACACACACAACTCTGATAATAATTTACACCCATGAATGTAATCTCTCCGGCAGCTTTTTTCAATATCTCCATATCTTCATCTAAAATTTCCGGAGCATAACCTTTTTTCTTCAGATAAGCCATCGCAGCTTTTGGATAACGCCCATATGCATATATATCCATCCACCAGAAATTTTTCAATTCATCATAATCACGTTTTGCCATTGCATTTACCGGTTTGCAGTCCAACGCATAGGATGGTACATACGCAAAGCTTGCACCAATCTCTCCTTTTCCACCCATTTCACGATAAGCAAGTACTGCCCTGGCATGTGCCATAAAAGCATAATGATTAACCTGATAAAAAGTCTTCTGGTCATCAAATTTTCCAGGCGGATGCTGTGCTGTCAACCAACCAAGAGAAGTAAATATATTCTGTTCGTTTAATGTAATCCAGTATTTCACTTTATCGCCAAAGTTTTCGAAGAGAGTCTTTGCATAAGTCACATAATCCTGAATGATCTCCGGGCTTTCCCATCCACCATACAGATCCACCAGTGCCTGCGGAAGATCCCAGTGGAAAATTGTCACCATCGGCTCAATTCCATATTTCAAGCATTCATCAATAATATCCTGATAAAATGCAAGTCCTTTTTCATTGACCGTACCTCTTCCTTCCGGATAAATACGGGCCCAGGAGATAGAAAACCGGTATGTTTTTAATCCCATCTCTGCCATTAATGCAATATCCTCTTTATAGTGGTGATAATGATCTACCGCTACATCACCGGTCGTTGCTTTATATGTTTTCCCTGGGATACGTACAAATGTATCCCAGTTTGTCACACCTTTTCCATCTTCTTTCCATCCACCTTCAATCTGATAAGCCGCTGAAGCGCTTCCCCATAGAAAGTCTTTTGGAAATCTTGTCACTTTCATTTCTTCCATATCCATATTCCTTTCCTTTACTGAACTTTGATAAGGTTACTTTCTTTTGTTACTTCTCCTGTTGCTGTTTTTTCAACTATTGCATACTGATCTGTGTTTGAAACGATCACCGGCGTTGTTACATCATATCCAGCCTCTTTTATTTTTTCAATATCAAATTCGATCAACACATCACCCTTTTTCACAACATCTCCTGCTGCTTTCTTCGGTGAGAAATATTTTCCTTCCAGATTTACGGTATCGATTCCGATGTGTACCAGAAGTTCTACCCCATTCTCTCCTACAAGACCTACTGCATGTCCCGTTTCAAACATCACATCTACTTTTCCATCAAATGGTGCATAGATCACTCCTTTTTCCGGAACAATTGCCGCACCTTTTCCAAGAATTTCCTGTGCAAATGTTGCATCTGCAACTTCTGACAGTGAAATTGCTTTTCCTTCTGCCGGACTTGCAATATCAATCGCATTCTCCATTACTTTTACTTCTTCTTTGCTTTCTGTTTCCAGCATGTCTAATTCATCATCATTTTCATCTACTACATCTTCAAATCCAATGATCATTGTCGCAATGAATGCAACCACTATTGTAAGGAGAATCGTAAGTGCTGCAAATAACAGACTCTGCGGTTTCCCTTTTTCTACATACTGAACGATTGTTACGATCGCAGGTGTCGCAATACCAAAACATTTCATCTGGAAAAATCCACCAAATAATCCACCTGCAGCAGCACCGATACATGCTCCTAACATCGGACGTTTCAAACGTAATGTTACACCATACAGAGCTGGCTCTGTAATTCCTGCAAATAATGCCGAAAATGCAGAAGATCCGGCAATCTGTTTAAAATCTTTGTTCTTACTCTTTACTGCTACTGCAAGCGATGCAGCACCCTGTGCCATGTTAGAGCAAAGTTCTCCGATACAGATAAAGTTTTCAAATCCTGTGGAAGCAATCATTCCCAGTTTGATTGGTGTAAATGCATGATGCATACCTGCCATAACAACGAAAGGATATACACCCGCCACAAGACCGATCGCAATAAATCCAAGTTTATCATGAATTGTATAAACAACTGTTGATAATACGTTACCACAGATTGCACCTAAAGGTCCAAGAATAATCAATGCAATAGGTGCTTCGATCAGCACTACCAACATCGGTTTTAAGAAGTTCTTGGTTACTACCGGTGTAATCTTATCTACCAGACGCTCGACATATTTCAGCGACCATACTGCCAGAATAATCGGAATAACAGAATAAGCATAAGATGCATATGTTACCGGAATAAATTTAAGAAATTTTACAGTTTCTTTTGCATCATTTGCACTATTCATGAATGAAATAAAATTTGGATGCAACATAATCAACGCTATACTTGCCGCATAATACATATTCGTTCCAAATTTTTTAGATGCAGATATCGCAATCAATACCGGCATAAAGAAAAATGCGCCGTCACCCATAACACTTAACAGATTATAAGTATCACCTTTTGTACTCAGAACACCGATCATTGGAAGTAATGTAAGAAGTACTTTGATCATTGCAGCTCCGATGATTGCCGGAATAACCGGTGCCATGATACCGGAGATTGTATCCATCAGCATAGAAAATACATTCTGTTTTTCCTTATTCTGTGGTGCTTTTTTCGGTACTTCGTTTGAAAAATTTCCAAGCTTATTAAGCTCTGCATAGACATTTGCCACATCATTACCGATGATAATCTGATACTGACCGGCTTTTTTCATGATTCCCATAACGCCTTTGGTCTTTTTCACTGCTTCATCGTCTACAATTGATTCATCTTTTAATGTAAAACGCAGTCTCGTCATACAATGTACCAGGCTGATTACATTTTCCTTTCCCCCGACTCTTTGGAGGATTTTTTTTGCTATACTTTCGTAATCCATTTTCATTTACCTCAATTTTCTTTTTTATTTTTTCATATATATAACAAAGACCCGACTTAAAAGAGCATACGCTTCCCGGGACCGCTGCTTTCTTTTAAGTCAGGTCTTGCTTAACTGAATAATAACAAACCTGCAATCTATTCTGATTGTTCATCTAATATTCTTTTAATGTGTATTAATAAATATAATCTTTCATCTATTGTCAATTTGTAGGAATACTGTTTTTCAATATATTCCACAATTTTTCTGACTCCTGAATAAGCATATTCATTCTCTTCTATCAATACTTTGTATATTTCCTGCATGCTGTCTTGATAAATGGTATTATCAAATACTCTGGTCGCAAAAAATTTCAAATGAGTTAGAAACCGTTCATACGATATCGATTTCTCGTTAAATTCTATCTTAAAATGGATTCTGACAATCTGAAGAACTGCATTAATCAATTTCGTAATCTTATTAACATCTACATTACTTCCGCTGCCAAGTTCGGCCGAAACGATGTGCATCGCTATAAATGCAGCTTCGTCTTCCCCTAGATTCTCATCATTTTGTTCCTGTATCCATTGTACTGCCCTTAATCCGATTTCATATTCTTTTGGATAAAATTTACGGATCTCAAGTTTCATCATATTTTTTAATGCTATATTCTCACGATATCTGTCAACTGCGGAATTGATATGATCTGTAAGTGTCACATACAGGGAATCCCTGACTTTCAATCCTTCCTCCCTCGCTGTCTTTACGATACGGCTTACAATCTCCAAATATTCTTCTGATATTTCTTTTACTACTTCCTGCAGTCTCCTGCTGTCATCGACACTCTCCAGATAATAAGTTTTATCCGCCAGTGCTTCATCCAGATTTTCACCCTTCTTTTTCTTGAACCCGATTCCTGCTCCTGTTATGATCAGTTCTCTTCCCTCCTGATCACTACTGACAACTGCATTCGTATTCAGAACTCTGACTATTTTCACAGCCATTCTCACCTCTAATTCAATCTTAACAACCATTGATACAATATGATAAAAAAAGACTGTCCATAATACAAAATCTCTTGATCTCTTGCACTATAAACAGTCTTGCTTACCATTACGTAATAACAAACTTGTTATTATATTACCAATAATACCTGTCTTTGTCTATATTCTTTTTATTTTTCGTCATAACCAATAAATTTACCATTTTCTTTTTGTGTATTTTCACAACTATTTTATTCCTTTCTTCTCAATAATGAACTTCACTTCACCTTTCTGCCTTTCTTTTATTCTAGTGAAGCTCCGATATCATCATTCCAGAAAGCATTAGGGCAACTACTTTTCTCTTCTCTCTCCTCCTCTTTTTATATTCAATTACTTCTGTCATACGTTTCTATGCGTTCTTTTGATCATTCCACATTCTTCAATGCTTCATCCATCGGAACTTTCTTAATCTTGCGGTATTCAAGAAGTGCTACCACACCATAAGTAATGAATCCTGTCAGGAACATTTCCACATATATCTTTGGATCGATCCACAGTGTGATCCATCCGGTCAGACTTTCCATCATCATTACACGGAAGATTACGTTCATAACCACCGTTTCAATCGGAAGACTTAATAGCAGTTCTATTACAACTACAACCATGGTTGACATAATATACAACCTGCTGATCTCTCCGTTGGTATATCCAAGGATCTTCGTCATGGAAATGGACTGCGCATTTTTCTCGATAATGATCTTTGACAACAGATAAATGACAATCATATAGATCATGATCGCAAATCCATTGACCAGTCCCATCATATTTCCCATGGATACATCCAGCTGTCTTGATACCTTCGTCAGTGCTTCCAGATCAACTACAGACCCTATGTATTTCTCATCAATGTCTTTAATCTTTGTATTTGCAAAATATCCCGCATAATAATCACTTCCAAGATCAAATGTCTCGTTTAATTTGTCACGGCTCATAAATACACTGATTGCCCCGCTGTAATCATAGACTCCTTTTACTTTGAATGTGTAGCGTTTGCGTTCGTATTTTTCTTTTAATGTAATCTTATCTCCCGGTTCTACTTGATACTTATCTGCATATGCCGTCGATATATATACGCCATCTCCCAGATCTGCCTTAATATACTTACTGTCCGGTTCTACTCCGTACAATACTACCTCTTCGCTCTTGGCCTCTCCCGGAATTGTATTTAATGCGTATGCACTGAATTTTTCTGCTGTCTTGTTATCTGTCTTCGTGCCGTTCGAATACTGCATCAGCGATAGTAAACTTTCCAGTTTACTTCCACTGATTGCATCCGTCGGAACCTCCAGCATATACTGGTACTTTGCCAGCATATTTTCCTGTATTTCTTCCTGATAATGGTTCAGTACCGACGGGAGCAGCAATCCGAAGAATAACAGCAGATTTGCAAATATAATTCCTACAAACAGCACCAAATAATTACTGATATTCTGAAAAATAACTCTCAGACGGAATCTGCGGAAGATACCGAGTTTTGTACTTAAATGAACTGCCCTTTTTTGTTTTCTGGAAGAAAGATCTCTTCTTATGAACTTAAGCGGCGACAGTCTTAATTTGTAATGTAAAATTCCATAGTTGATCACCAGCATGATAATAACCGGTACAACCGTTGTCATCCAGAATGCTTCTGCATTCCAGACCGTTACATATGTCGGAAGGCTGTAACTTCCATAGTACATCCCCGCACATACCTGCTTTAATACTGTATATCCGAGAATATTTCCGACCAGTGCCCCGATCAGTGTGATCACAACCGGAAGTGCCATATAATGTAAGATCAATTCACGCCTTGTATACCCGGATGCACGCAGTGTTCCGATCACGCCCGCTTCTTTCCTGATCGTATTGCTGATCGTAATACCGAATACAAATGCAAGAATCGCCATTACAATATAAAGCAGCATAACGATCATCGCACGGTCACTTCCCATATCATCCCCTGTAAAATGGATCGACTGATTCTGGTATTGTGGTACAAAACTTTCTATCGTCACGACATCTGCCATGTCTTCCATCAGATCTTCGGCCATCTTCTTTTCTTTTTTCTCTGTTGCAGGTTTTTTATCATAGATCCAGGCATAATTATACTGTACCTTTACCTGATTCAATGCTTCAAAATCTTTGTCTGTAACAATTGCCACTCCGAACTTTACAGCATCAAACATCGTATCATTATTATTTTGAAATAATGCACTGTAATCGGAAAGTGCCACAAGACCTGTAATCCGGAATGTCTTCTTTCGACTTTTCACCGTATCCCCGACTTTCAGCTCATTATTATCTGCATACATACGGTCCACAGCAATCTCACCGGACTTTTTCGGCATCTTCCCCTTCATCAGGCAGACCTTATCTACCTCTTTCCGGTTCTTGAAAAATCGTATGGTACTTCCGTTCGTAAGCTTTTGCTCTATATAAAAATTCTCATATACCTTTACATCCGATTTTTCAATATCTTCTTTCTGTGCCGGAGTCAGCTTCTTCTTCGTCTGGAAATATCCGTCTTCGATATTGTATTTTTGAAAGCTGTCATCATATGCCCGGAGCATACTTCCATCAGCTACCAGGAATCCTGATACGAAACCAATCGTTATTGCCATCATGATAAAGACAACTAAATACTTTCCAAATTCACTTTTTAATTCTCTCGGCAATCTTTTTCTTAAAGGACTTTTCATCTGTTATGTCCTCCTTACCATTCCAGATTGATCGCCGGAATCTTTACTTCATTTCTGTAATTCTTCCGAATCATTCCGTCTCTTAACTTTACTACCCGGTCGGCCATGTCTTTGATCGCATCATTATGTGTAACCATGATAATCGTATTGCCATATCTCTGATTTACCGTCTCGACCAGTTTCAGGATTTCCTTGGACGTATGATAATCCAGCGCTCCGGTCGGCTCATCGCACAACAGGATATCCGGATTCTTGACAATTGCACGTCCGATCGCAGTTCTCTGCTGCTGTCCTCCTGATAACTGATTCGGCAGTTTTTTCTGATGTTCATAAAGACCAAGCGTATGTAACAATTCATCCACATCTAACGGATGATCACTCAAATATGCCCCTACTTCAATATTCTCCCGTACCGTCAGATTCGGTATCAGATTATACATCTGAAAAATATATCCCAGATGTTTTCTTCTATACAGTGAAAGTTTCTTCTCTGTCATATCCTCCAGACGTTCTCCTTCAATCGTGATACTGCCCTCATCAGCACCATCAATTCCCCCTATGATATTCAGAAGTGTTGATTTCCCCGAACCGGATGGTCCAAGCAAGACACAAAATTCTCCTTTTTCAATATCCAGATCCAGACCTTTCAACACGTTCACACGGCTGTCGCCTGTCCCGAATGACTTTTTAATTCCTCTTATTTCCAGAAACATAATTCTCCTCCCTTCAGTTACCTTCCTGTAACCAATGTTAGTTTAAACTTATTTATTTGTCAACGAAATCCTTTTTAGAATGTCTTCATCCGGAATTTTCGTCAGATTTTTCCTAATTTATCTTTATATTTTTGCATATTTGGTATTAAAAAAAGGATGACTCTCTACTTATGTCATCCTTTTCATTCTCAACTTATCTGAACCTATCCTGATTCTTTTTCTTATTACATTTTCTTATATCGAAACAATCGCTTTGAACTGATCACAGTCAATCTTAATATCAAATTCTCCTCCCAGTGCTTTCGCATAGGTACTTACGATTGCAAGTCCCAGTCCGTTACCCTCACTGGTTCTTGCCTTGTCGCCTCTTGAAAACCGTTCGATGATATCTTCTTTTTCAAAATCCATCTCATAGCCGGATGTATTCGTAATCTCCAATACTATTTTCTGATCTGTTCCCGCTTCCTTTTTATACGTCTTGACAAATACCCTGGTTCCTTTCGCCGAATACTTCAGCGCATTTTCGATCAGATTCTGACAGATCCTGTAAAAATAAGAATTATCAGAATAAATTGCCGTATCTTCTTCGGTAAACTGAGTTACAAATTTCAGTCCGCTTTCTTTTATCCGGTCATCCATATCTGCAAATATCTGTTCCATCAGACGATTAAGCTCAAAAGTTTCTTTGTGAAGTTCTACATTCCCACTACTCGCTTTTGCAAGCGAAAACAGGCTGTTGATCATCTCACCAAGCTTTCCTGCTCTTGTCGATATCACGTCTACATAGTCCCTCACTACATCACTTAATTCTTCTTTTTTGATCAGTTCCAGATATCCGACGATGGAAGTCAGCGGCGTCTTAAGATCATGCGATACATTTGTGATCAAATCTACTCTTAACTGGTCACTTCTCGATACCTTTTCCAGACTCTTCCGTTCAATCTCCAGCGCCTGTTCCAGACGCTTCTGAAAGAAGCTCTCCGTCTGCTCCATGATCTGATCCAGCTCATTTCTCCAGTATCTCTGGATCACTTCCCGGCAGCAGATATATTCTATAAACACCGTTGCTACCATCATATATCCGGCTGCATAATTCCATCCCCATCCGCTGCTGTAACTGATAAAGAAAAGATATGCCGCTGCTGCCGACAGTTCTACCGCCAGTATATTCCGGAATCTTTTTTCCGACTGTTTTTCTTTCGCCTTCCAGGTCTGATAATAGATACTGTCTTCTGTATCCTGCAGATAGGTCTCTGCACTCCCTTTCTGACTCCAGTTCCGATATCTCAGTTTCATATACCTGCGTACGAGCAGGCAGATTCCCGGCTGCACCAGGATATTGCCGATCAAGCAGATTCTCCATACGCCCCATGTACTGAAATAATATCTGTTCACTAACACCACAAAGAACAGGAAGCTTCCAATTATAAACAGCAGAAATCCAAATACGCAATCATAATATTCTTTTATAAACTTTTTAATTGCTTTTACCATATTTTTCCATTTTGTATCCAATTCCCCACACCACCTTTACATATCTTGGCTTCTTCGCATCAATCTCCACTTTTTCCCTGATATGACGGATATGTACCATTACAGTATTCTCTACAGTATAATCTGCTGTTTCCTGCCATACATTCTCATAGATCTGCTCTGCCGGAAATACCTGCCCGGGATGCGCCATCAATAGCTCCAGGATCTTATACTCCGTTGCCGTCAGATGCACTTCTTCTCCTTCAACAAAGATGACTCTCTGCTTTTTATCCAGTACCAGACCGCCATTCACGATCTGATCCGGATCTTTCTTTTTCTCCGTTTCTCCACCGCTCCATGCGCGGTATCTGCGTAAATGCGCTTTCACTCTGGCGATCAGCTCCGCAGGATTATACGGCTTCTCAATATAGTCATCTGCTCCGAGCGTAAGTCCCGACACCTTATCACTTTCTTCCGTCTTGGCCGACAGGATGATTACCGGAATCCTGCTTTTCTCACGCAGCTTCATCAGTGCCGACAGACCGTTGAGTCTTGGCATCATCACATCCAGAAGGATCAGGTCTACATTCTCCCGCTCCATAATATCCAGTGCTTCCATACCGTCATATGCTTTCAAAGTCTCATACCCTTCATACTTTAACAGTTCACTGATGGAGTAGACGATTTCTTTGTTATCATCTACTACTAATATTTTTTCTGCCTCCATTTCTTTCGTCTCTCCCCTCTTTTTCTTTGCATGCTTACTATATCGTTCATGATTTAAATATTTCCCGATACAATTCTTAAAAATTTCTTATGATTAATCTTCGCTATGCAAGGACGAATAAAATGCGATTCCAAGTATCACTGCACCTCCGACCAGTTCTCTGACCGTAGGGATTTCTCTTAAGAAGATCAGTGCAAATACGATCCCGTATACCGTCTCCATACCGGAAATGATTCCCGCAGTCTGCGCTTTTACACCTTTCTGCGCCGTTACATATAAAGAATAGGCAATCGCCGTACATAAAAAACCAATTGTTGCAACACCTGCGAAATCCACCGGACGCCATTCTGCTTTCACCAGTACCAGCGCCGGAAGCAATGCAATTGCTGCTGTTCCCTGTTCATACAGACAGATGGTACGTCCTTTGTATCTGCTGGAAAAATACCGGTTTGATAACGTCATTACTGCATAAGTAAAACTTGCCAGCATTCCCCAGAGAATTCCAATCGTCACTTTATTCTCCACTGAAAATTCCGGAATCGTGATCAATACTCCCATCAAAAGGATCAAAGCATTCAAAATATTCTTACCGCATATCTTCTCATGGAATAATAAAGGTTCCAGAAATGTCAGAAACAGTGGGAAAGTTGAAAATGTAATGGTCCCGATTGCCACGGACGATGTCTGGATCAATTGAAAGAAACTAGACCAGTGGATTGCCATCACAACACCTGTCAAAATCATAAGTCCGTAATCTTTCTTCGAATCCAGTGTCAGCTTGTCTTTACACACCAGCGATATTGCCAGTAAAAGTAACGACGAACAGATGACTCTTCCCATTGCCACCTGTACCGCCGGAACCTGTACATACTGACCGATCACGCCGGAGCAGCTAAAACACATAACCGCAATATGCAGCAGTATCACATTCTTTCTTGTATCTTTGCTCATTGATTTCTCACTCATATCTTTCTCCCATGTATCTCTTGTGTATTTTTATTTATTTTCATTCCCGACCAGTATAACACATTCTCACCAGTCTCCGCTCTGTCTATTTATAATTCTTCACAAGTTCTTCCTTCTCTTTCCGGCAGATCAGATGATACGTCACATCCGCCTCCGGATCCGTCAGCGGAATGACCTTTCTTCCCTTCAGAAGATGGTTCACATCCGTTGCAAAATTCGTGGTAAAACAAAAGACACCTGCACAGGTTGCTCTTCGCTTCCTGATCCAGAGTGGCGTTGTTGTAATTCCAAAGTCCGTTCATAAAGAACGTATGGAAGAGAACTTTAATGTATTTGATTTTACACTTTCTGAGGAAGATATGAAGACACTGGAAGCTCTGGATGGCGGAAAGAGTCTGTTCTTCTCACATCACGATCCGGCTACGGTGGAGTGGTTTATGAGTATTGTTTAGATTCAAAAATTGTGTGCCTTAAAAGCTATGTAACCCCGTAGGAAAAATATAATAGGATGCTGGTTCCGTTCACTTCGTTCAAAGTCACCTGCATCCTATTATATTTTTTCTACGGGGCTGCGTAGTTTTTTGTGATTTTTAAATCATGTTCTTTTTTCGGAGAATACATCCAGGAATTTTTTTACGGTCTCTGACAGTGCTTCGTTTTTGCGCCAGATCAGGACGCATCAGCTGTCTTGACAGTGTCGGCTGTGTAATATGAAGAAGCTTTGCTGTTCTTGTAATATTCTCTTCACGCGCTGCCATCAGAAAGTATTTCAACACCCGAAGTTCCATACTTTTTTGCTCCTGTTTATCCGTTTTTCTTTTCATATGCTCATTGTAGCTTATTTTTGTTCGTACGAAAAGCAATTGTCATGATTGTTCATATATAAATTTGATATTTTCATAGATCAGTGAAAAATCGACCACACATTTTCCATCGAATATCCGCACAGGTACCTGATCTGTAAATCCATATATCACTGGTATCTCGACTTTCTCCAGATCATACACAATCACTTTTTTCTTATCCGGATCCACCAGCCAGTATTCTCTTACCCCCGCTTTCTGATACTTCATAAGCTTCAGATAACTGTCCTTCTTCCTTGTACTTTCAGACAGGATCTCAATAATAAAATCCGGCGCACCGAAAACCCCCTGTCTGGTAAGCTTTTTTCTGTCACAGACGATCATAAGATCCGGCTGTACCATCGTTTTATCGTCCTGATCCAGTTGTACATCCACCGGCGCAAACATTGGAATACAAGCGCCTTGGTTCTTTTCAATGTATCCGGCAAGCGAACTATATATCTTGGATGCCAGCAGCTGATGTACACTAAGCGGTGCTGCCATGTCATATATCGTTCCATCGATCAGTTCGGCTCTTTCATCTTCCGGAAGTTTCCGATAATCCTCTATTGTATATTCGCCTTGTTTCTTCTTTGTTGCCACATAATAACCGCTTTCTTCTTTTACACTCTCCGGATAGATATCCGGATGGCTGTCCTCCAGATATGTTCCAGAACATTTTTTCTTTTCTTTTTCCATATCATCTTGTTTCATCGCTTCATCTCACCCTCGATCCACGTCATGATGACATCCACCAGATATTCCTGCTGCACCTTACTTAACTCTTTGCCCGGACGCATCTTATGCCATTTATATATGCATCCCCTGCAGCATGTCGCGGTTGCATGTTGTGCTATGAATACCGGGTGTCCCCGCATCGGCGTCTGCTTTCCGTCATTGGGGATCACTGCGGGTGCTTCTCTCTTTGCAATAAAATCTTCAGCGTGACGCCGGATGGTATCCATACCCTTTTCACGTATATATGCCTTGTCCTTTTCTTTCAGATGAAAACTGTTTCTGAATTTGGACTGTTCCAGACGGGAAAATAATTGCTGATACCATTCTTCCTTTGTCATCTTTTTCATGCCTCTTTTCATTTGTAAATGTGTTTCAACCTATCTTAGATACTATATTAACATATACTAGATGATTTTTCCACTTTATAGATCTAACATATATTACGTTTCATATATAAAAGCGGATACGGATTACCTTCCTCATCACACTCCGTTCTCTTATATGTCTGAAATCCCAGATGTTCATAGAATCCAACAGCCTGTGGATTCTGTTCATTGACCGTTACTTCCTGGTTTGATGTGATTTTCCAGAATGGATTCGTATTTGACATAAGTTGCTTCCTCAATCTGATAAATACTCACGAGTCACACTACCGGAAGATTCTAACATTTCTTTCGGCGTCCCTGTAAAGAGAATCTCGCCGCCAGCCTGACCTCCTTCCGGTCCAAGTTCAACAATATAGTCCGCATCCTTCATAACGTCAAGACTATGTTCGATAATAAACAGCGTATTGCCCTGGTCCGTCATCTTGTTGAAAAGTTTCATCAGCCGTCTGATGTCATCCAGATGCAGTCCGTCTGTCGGTTCATCCAGAATGAAGATCTGTCCGCGCTCTTCAAGCTTGTCCGCCAGCTTTACACGCTGCAGTTCTCCACCCGAAAGTGTCGTCATAGACTGATTCAGATGCAGATATCCCAGTCCAACCTGCTCCAGCATATCGAGTTTATTGACGAAATCAGTGTTTTCAAAAAACCGAATTGCCTGACGTACAGTCATATTCATAACTTCAGCAATGTTTTTTCCCTTATACTGATACTTCAGCACTTCTTCCGAATACCTGGTTCCATGACATACCTCACAAACCGTCTCAATAGAATCCATATAGGCCATATCCGATATAATAACCCCTTTTCCCTGGCATACAGGACATGCCCCTTTGGAATTAAAGCTGAAATATGACCGTGCAATATGATTTTCCTTAGCAAACAGAGCCCTGATCTTATCTGCAATGTCCAGATAGGTAGCCGGGGTCGATCTTAAATTGATCCCTATATCTTTCTGTCTGATTGAAATAACCTCTCCCGGATACTGGCTGGTAAAATATTCCATCAGCGAACTTTTTCCGGAACCGGCCACGCCGGCAATGACTGTCATAACGCCAAGTGGAAGTTTCACATTTACATTCTTTAGATTATGAAGATTGGCATGCTCGAGCTGATACCAGCCTGTCGGCTTTCTATATTCCATTTTTACCGGCGTTTTTGTCCGCAGCATACGCCCTGTCACCGTATCAGCCTTTAAAAGTCCTTCGTAACTGCCCTGGTACATAATCTGTCCACCGTTTATACCGGCTTCCGGTCCCATATCCACAATATGATCCGCCAATGCAATAATTTCCCGGTGATGTTCCACGATCAGAACTGTATTTCCATGTTCTTTTAATTTGATCAGGGAATTTTTCAGCTTCTGGATATCTCTTGAATGCAGTCCTACACTTGGCTCATCCAGTACATACATCATATCTGTAAGCGGCGAATTGATATATCTGGCAATTTTAATCCGCTGTGCCTCGCCGCCGGAAAGTGTATCCGTTCCCCGGCTGAGCGAAAGATAACCCAGACCAATCTCAGTAAGCGCATTCATCCGTTTTAAGATCTCCGTTTTTATGTCACGTGCCAGCGGATCTTCAATCTGACGGATAAATTCTGCTGCCTCAGGAATCGGCATATCAGAAACTTCACAGATATTCTTGCCATTGATCAGGCAGCTACGGATCTTTGCATTCAGTCTGGCTCCATGGCAGACCGGACATGTAAATGTGCTGACAATCCGATCCAGTTCTTTCTTATGAAGCTGCCCTTCTTTGGATGTGATGATACTGCGGTACATACGCGGATAAATTCCTTCATATTTCGCAGATTTCGGCCAGTTATCCGGTGGATTTTTAAGACGGATCTGCGGAGAATAAAGGAACAGATCCATCTCTTCTTTTGAATAATCTTTAATCTTCTTATTCAGATCAAACAGACCGCTGTAAGCATATCGTTTCCATCTCCAGGCTCCGGTTGTAAACGCGGGCCATTTAATAACCCCTTCATCGTTTAAACATTTATCAAAATCTACAAGCTTGTGTATATCTAATTCTGTCACAACTCCAAGACCTTCGCAGCGCTCACATTTTCCGCTTGGATGATTGAAGGAAAAACTATCCGAATATCCGACAAAAGGTTTTCCGACACGAGAAAAAAGCAGGCGCAGCAACGCATAAATATCGGTGTAAGTACCAACCGTAGACCTCGAATTAGCAGCCGGTTTTTTCTGATCGATTACGATCGTGACCGGAAGATTTTCCATGCGGTCTACTTCCGGGCGGCCATATTTGGGCAAAAACTGCTGCACAAAACTTGGAAATGTTACATTCAGTTCCCTTCTCGATTCTGCCGCAATCGTATCCAGACAAAGAGAAGACTTTCCCGAACCGGATACTCCGGTAAAAACTGTGATTTGTTTCTTGGGAATTTTTAAAGAAACGTGTTTTAAATTATTTTCTGTCGCATTGATAATATTTATAAAATCCTGTTCGTTATTTTCCATTTTTCTGTTTCTTTCGCTCATAAAAGGCATTTGGATTCGTGTACTGTCCATGCCTTTTCTAAGTAATCCGCCTCCTTCGTTTCATCTTTTTTATATAGTTAAATTTCGATTTTTATTTTTGTTTCCATAGCATAGTGTACTCTTTTTCACCAGTAGCTTCATCCAAACCTTCGCATTGAATAATGAACCCTTCTCTTTGGTAAAAAGAAATTGCTCTGGTATTCTTCTGGTATACATTTAATTGTAATCTAACTTTTTTATCCTTAATATAATCCAATAAAAGCTTACCTATGCCACATGACTGCATTTCATCAGAGACAAAAATACCTTCGATATATTCATCATTTAATCCTACAAATCCTTGAATCATTTTATCATCTTCATACACATAGACTTCGGATTGTGACATCATTTCTTTCACTAATTCATAATTACTTTTCCAGTATTGATTGGAAATAAAATAATGTGCTTTCAGATTTGTCTTTAACCATATGTCAGCGACTCTATCGATATCTCCGTTCAGCAACTTTCTAATCATAACAAATATTCTCTACAACTACATCCTTTATGCTTTTCTCTTTTTTTCATTCTATCACAAGCTCACCATTAATCATCAATTTTTTGATATTTTTTCTTTTCCCCCACTGTAAAACAGCCTCTGAGCGTTTCGTTATATAGAGGGGTACACATACAGAGCAAGATCCACCCAGGTATTACCGTATCGCCATTTTATGGCTACGGCATACCTCCGGGTAAGTCTCTTGATGGGGATTCCGATTCCCCATACCCTCGTACAGACATCAAAGATATCTGTTGGCTCTCTATCAAAGATAGTCGCAGTCCGTTCTCAATAGCCTCGAACATGGCACTGAGATTTGCATTCACACCGATGTGACTACCCTCAGGAGTAACGCTAAGTGCATCATAGGAAACATTCAGCTTCTCAACATGATGCTGACTGAAGTTTGCACCAATACCATAATCAGCAAATGCCTGGTGAAGATCCTCTTCGATTCGTTCTTTGAACTGTTCATAATCCATAGTTTTGTTTTCCTTTCTGCTTTTGATTTGGTTGATCCGGATCGTCACCCGGAATTGTGGGCATGAAAAAAGCGCCAGACTCGCAATCTTCTGATCACGAGCTGACGCTCAACTCATTGTCCATATTCCATTCTTCTGCAAAAGAAAAACAAACGTGATGTCCGTCACCGCTCCGGTGATTTCGTTCACGTTTGTCTATAATAATAATATCAGCCTTTAAAATGCATTACAATCTACATAGCCTCTACATTTCCTCTACATTTCCTCTACAATTTGTATTTCTAAGACTAAATTCTAAAAATACCCATTTTCGGCACGCCGTCTTTCTAGGTCAGAATCATATACATAGCTTTGTGACATTTTGAAAAACACATCAGCAGTCTTCGGGTACTTAATGCTTAAAAACTCTGCATTATCTTTGTAACCTTCTGCAATGTCTTTCTCTGCCCTACCTGCTGAAGGACTAAATATTTCTCTTTTATTGAATAACTCACATCTATATTCACTCAGTAAAGATTCATCCCCATATTCCTCTATAATCTGGCACACTGCTTCACATGGATAATGACCATCAGCTGTTTTAGGTGCATATGCAAACAACCTTCCTAACACATATCCAAACATTTCTTTTTGGTGATTCGAATCAAGTATTCGTATCAGTTTATCTACCCACACCTTAATCTCATCATAACTAACAGTACCATTTTCTTCACATGGACAAAACTTTGCCATATCAAACAACCTATGTATTACCTGCGCATAATTACGAAACTCTTCTGTCTTTCTTTCTTCTGGATCATCACCATCATGTCTAAATATAATTGAGACCATTTCTGCATACATTTCAGGATCATGCTTTATTTCCTTTTGAAAGCACTTCATATCTTCCCAGTCCAATAGATAAAAGAATGCAATCTCAATATGCGCTATCTTTGCACATTTATCTCGATCTTCAATGCATTGCTCCTGTAATGGCTTTAGTAATTCTTTTAAATAATGATCCGTCATCGAATTAATACTTCCTCGTTCCATCACATCAATCCGTTGCATTTTTTCAAGCAATTGCTCTGGTGTAAGATTTCGATTTTCATGGAATTCATACAATAAGTCCAAATACGAATTAACTGTTCCATACTGCTGGCACTCTGCCACTGCCCAATCCATATTATTAGATGAAAACCATCGAAAATCTTTCCAAAATGCACGTTTTATTTCTACTGAAGCATTATCGACTAATGGTTTCTTATCTGTATATAAAGCTTCGATTCTGAATAGTATAATTCTAAAATCATCATCTAACTCTACGCACTCACTTAATTCGTTTACATTAGTATATACATCAACTCCTCTGCGAGCTAATCCTTCAATGTATTCTATTGCCATCTCATGTTTACTCTGGCACTTATATAGTGATGCAAATACATTTTTATCAAAATTATCATCATCCCAATAATCCGACAATACTCGACCTAGATAGGAAGACTTCTCCTTCGCACAGAGCTTTGATAATAATTCCAGGCTATAATTATTTTCTTTAAACTCGTTTATTTTTTTGACAAGGAGATCTTTTGTTTTGCTTTCGTTTATATCTCTTTTGTCATCCACATCATAAGGAACTGGATCCAGAATAATACCATCATATGAGGGTCTAAATAGATATTCAAAATCATATTCTTGTTGGGTGAAGTTTATTGAATCTAGTATATCAAGCATCTCACCAATCAAATCTTCGCCCATAGCCCATTCAGCTGACGCAAAATATCGATGCTTATAAACCACTCTTCTGATGTTATTCTTGATTATCAGCCTTTCATCATCGTCCATCTGTGCAATTTCAAATAATAATTTTTCCTTAATCTTCTTTCGAATATCTGGGTCAACTTCATCATATATACTTAACAGATCATTCCACCTTTGGGGTTTAAAATCAGTTGCTTTTAAAAGAAGGTCTATATATCCCAAATTGGTGTCATACATCTCTTTTCTGGTTATTGTGTCTTCTTCCACATGATTTCTATATTTAGGTGCATGTAAGTCGCCAAAAATACTTGCATGTCCTGTTGGTAGTGCTCCAAAAATATGGTCCCATGCATTTTTATCTTTTGCTAATGCCTTAGCTGCAATTTCTATTTTGTCATTACTTTTGCTAAATGCTGAAAAATTATGCCACGTACATAGTAATTTCCCAAAGATATCCTTTGGTGAATTTGATTTGTATTCAAAAGATAAATTATCAAGATATAGAAGCCATGAATATGCACGAGATGCGTATTCTCTCTGTACAAGAAACTCCTCAACTCCCCACAAAATCTCAATATAATCATTCTTACCGAATAAGAAATCAGATGATTGATTTTCAAACAGTTCCATTAGCCCCGTCGGATTAATTTGTTCTTCTTCTAACTTATTAAGCACACTATTCGGTGATACTTCACATAAATCAACAAAAAAGTTTGAAATATAATGCCACTGTTCTGAAGTTTGGATATATCCAAAAATTTTACTTACTAAAGAATCTAACTGAGCTTGGCAATTATTATCTTTTTTATAGTAAGCCTTCATAATAAGACTACGTAACATCCCTTTTCTTATTACTGCAGACCAAAAAAATTTTTCTCCTTTAAACTGTGCAACAAGCTTTTCTTGAGATGAATATATGAATAGTTTTTCTGCCTCATTTATAACTTCAAGGAGAACATCCTTAAATTTATTCCAGATCTCACTATCGTTATCAACATCAATATAATCCCATGCATTTTCAGCACTTGCCAGATAATATTCCTTTGTTGAATTGATATCTACGATATGAATAAATGGATCTTCGTCCTTAGCATATTCCTTTATCTCTGAAATAAAATCTTGATACTTAATGCCACTTAAGGATTCTATAACTGCCTTGTCACCATCACAGTCTGTCCATTGGCCTATCAATAGTGCTGTTTCCTTAATGTTGCGTTGTAATCCATTTATCCATCTAGGCTCTTTTAAGTATGCTCCATTAAACAATTTCTTCTTTAACGGTATAAATAGGCCATGCGTCTCTGATACTAATTTATTGGCTTCATTTATTCCCATCCCCGCTCTCTGTAAAGATGCTGATATTGTAGAGTATGTACGAGGGCGTAAAGTTATCTCCCCTTTAATAAATGACGGAACACGTTCAGTAAATACAAATATATTAGTATTATTAGGAATAGTGACAATTTGATCTGAATAAAACCATGGTATATAAATATTTCCAGCATCCTTTATCTGAAGTAAGCTCTTCCAGTCTTCTTCATTCTTCACTATGAATATTGGACGATTTTCTCCTTGCATCCATAATTCATTTATTGTGCAATAGATAGCTTCTTCTTTGCATCGCGCTTTTATCGCTATAACTTCATCATTTTTCTTACTTTCAAGTGCTTCCTTAAATGTATCGTCATCCACATTAAAGAAGTCAAAACCTATCTTAGGATCAGTAGTTTGACGCCTGATATCTAAATCAATCGCATCAGCTGATAATATCTCTAACTGTCGACTTTGATATATCTGAAGTTCATTTCTTAATCTCTCAAATTTCTCTGCTAACTCCTTAAAGCATTCTTCCTGCTCTGCTTTCCATTCAGCCTGATATGCACGATCATATTTATCTGGTGCAACCACCGGAAGCTGCCCCATAATTGCAAATAGAATTGCGTTCGCATATGACAGAGCCATGCCGTGCGGGATTTCATATTCTTTCATAATTCCCATTAATGAATTGAGTAGCCTATCCTTTAATTTATATCCTGGTTCATCCTTCAATTCATTGGCCAGCTTTGTCATATTCTCCTTTGAAAGCACGTTGGCCATATCATCAAATAATTGATCTGCATCATTTTCATAATCAACAAAAAATTCACCCGTATTAATGAATAATTGTTTTATATCTTTTGCTGTTTTAACCTTCTTCAGTAGGCTTTCACTCGATGATATAAATAGTTCCGTTCCTCCTGCTTTTGCTAGTTCTACTAATGCTGTCTCGATTATCATACTTTAGTCACTCTCCCCCTATTTAGTCAAGTGATTTTCCTTAGAAAATCACTGTTTCTTTGTTACATATCTCAGTAGAATTGAGCCATAGGTGTGGACATTCCTCTGCATCTTGTGCGGAAATAGTGGTTTTAGGGTACACTTGAATAAACGTCTCTGTTTTCCGCTATTCATGGCCTTGTGTATACCCATCCCTCTATGGCAACGCACCTCCAGTGTCTACCAGGATCATCTCTGTTTCCAGAGATCCTCACTTCCTTCGTTCCGCCTGTCCATAACCAAGGTGTCGGACTAGCTCCCTTACAGGGTCATTGCCCTCTGGAAAATATTCCTTCCGACTACTGGCTCACTCTTTGTATTTTTCATTACTGACCTTTGTTTCCTGTGCAGGCACGATATTCGTGGACGTTTTCCCTGTCACATCTTCCTCGGTCATTGGTTATCATTGTTTCATTTCAGTCATCCATCATGACTGAACACAGATGTCGAATCTTCAACAGCTCTGTTCAATCATGAAAGATGTTGCTTCTATGTTTCTACGCTGCTATGCGGTTTCCCAACACCTGATTTTCTGGATACCTGATAGATTCCAGCATAAACTTTCCATCATAGCTCACACCCTTTGTAAGTATTGCGTAGAAGACTCGTAGGGCTTTACATGCTACTGCAATCACAGACTCCATCTTTTTCAACGGATTGTTCTGTCGCGTAAGATAATAACGATGTATTTCTTTGAACTCTGCATTCTGTCCAATCAATGAAATGGCTGCTTCGTACAGTACATAACGAAGACGTTTTCTTCCTCTATAACTGATATGACTCTCGCCCTTATGTTTTCCAGAACTGCATGCAACTATCGCATATCCTGCAAGTTTCTGTATCTGCTTTGGATTATCAAAACGACTAATGTCACCTATTTCTGCAATGAGTCCACTCACTGTCTTTTTTCCTACACCTTTTATCTCCAAAAGTTTATCTACATATGGGATTTCTTCCAGCTTTACTTCTATCTTTTCTGTCAATTCCTCCAAGCGCTTTGTATAAACTTCATAGTCCCCTAGCAGAAGTTCCATTTCATATTTTGCAGCTTCCGGTGACTCTGTGCTTCCAACACTGTGCTTTGCAGCCTCTACCAGGGGCCGTGCCCTCTTCATTCCAGCTGCTCTTAGTTTGGCATCTCGCCAGATTTTATTAACACCATCTGCTCCAAGCATTACGATATCTGCCGGTAATGGACATACTTTAAGCACCATCACTCCACTAATTGCATCGCAACTCCGGTAAACGTCTTTGTACTCCGGAAAATAGATACTAAGCCAACGTGCAATTCGGTTTTTCACTCGTATAAGTGCTTCCTGTGTCATTACTTGAAGCCCGTATAAACTTCTAATCTCTGCATATACGCCTGTAGGAATATATGGGTAATTGAATCTTCCTTCATTTACCAACGCTGCGATTGTCTTAGGATCTTTACTTGGATTGTTATCATCCAATTCCTTTGACTTGTGTACATGGTGAGGATTCACGTGTACTGGCTTCATTCCGTTGTCCTGCAGGAATGCTCCAAGATTGAACCAATAATGTCCTGTTGGTTCCATACCAGGAAGCACAATCGTTTTGCCGAATTTTTCCTTGATGTCCTCCAACCATGCCTTAAAAGAGGCAAAACCAGCTTCATCATTGCTAAATGCGAATGGTTTCTTGGAAAATTCAATGTTTCTCCAATCGAATGCTCTTGCATAGTGGGTTTCACTACCTACATCAATTCCTACAATCAACGTTTTTTCAGTAATAGATTTAATCTTAGCGTTCTGTGTGTTACAATTCATATGGAATACCTCTCTGTTTAATAAGATTTTTTACTAACCGTCCAAAGTCAGTAATCTTATTTTACACTGAGGTATTTTTTTCTCAACCTTCTTTCTTAGGATTTCTTACATTTTAAATTATACAGGAAGCTCCCTAATCCATTTATATATCAAGGAAGGTGTGTATCCGATTTCTTCTGCCACTAATTTTACAGGCTCGCCCTTAATAAGGCAATGTTTAATTACGTCATGTTTCAATTCAGTTGGAGCTTGTCTCCAATGTTTTTGATTTGGAACATCGTAATACTCAGGATACTTTTTACGCCAATGATAAAGCATTGGTGCAGATGGATACCCTAAGGTTTGGACAACTTTGTCTGGGGATCCTGTCGCTTTCAGTAATACAAGTGCTGTCGATATTTGTTCTTGTGTGTACCTCATAACATGTCAGGCATTACACAGTCCAACTTTTCGTCCGCATGCCCTTCTGCAAAGTAGAATTTACCTTTGCAAGGTGGATTTTACTTTTTCAATTCACCAAATCAGACTTTCATTTGCATATTTGTAAGATCTCCGCCGATAATCTCTCGGCACATTACACATTTCCAGATCTATAATCAGATTGTACATATTGACTCCTTCCTTCTTAAGTATCAATCATCGTAATGGTTCCAGCCACCTAATATTCCAGGATTGCTGTGACCAGTTTTATGCCCTTTGTCATCATAATGATTTGCTCCACCCAATATACCAGGTCTGGTTGATCCAGTTTTGTGTCCGTGGCTGTCATAATGATTCATTCCTCCAAAGATGCCAGGTCTACTCTCACCGGTTTTATGACCATTTGTATCGTAATTGCTATATCCTCCCAAGATATTAGGTCTACTTTCTCCGACCTTTCTTCCATTCGCATCATAATGCTTGATTTCTCCAAATAATCCTTTTCTGCTGTATCCTTCTTTTTTACTCATTTGTTGTTCCTCCTAAAATAAATTCATATCCTGTTTATTACAGATTAAAATACGTTATTCTCTGAATAGCTCAGTAACCAAATGTGTATATTCTGGAAGCTGATCCATATATGGCTTTAATTCTTCTTTAATCTTTTTCCGTTCGTCTGAGGAACAGTCTTCTGGATCGTCACGATGTACTCCAATCTGTTTTAATATATCTGCCGCCATATTATATATGATTTCTTCACAAAGATCCTCACCAGTCCTGAGAATTAACGGTGCCATGCAAACACCTTCTCTGTCGGGAGCGATTCCACTTAAATAGATGTAGCCCAGTTTATCTGACCAGACAACATCGAAATATGGATTTTCTCTGATATAACTATCAAACACTCGGCATACTTTTTCTATTTCTTCATTCTGTTCTTTTGTATACATTTCTTCTCCCTTACTCAGACTTTTCTATTTTCTCTTCGATTTTCATTTTCCGATGATCTAGAATATCACTAATTATTATCAGAGCTTCCGAAATAACTACTAAGAGCAGCCCTGCTTTTGCAAGATTTTTTCCTTGTTCATCATCGCTTTCTTTTGCTTCTTTGGCTGACCTTGCAAGCAAGCCAATCAAACTGATATTAGCCAGGCGCTGAATATTTCTGTTTATTGCCCTATTTCCATAATAGATTTTTCTTAATATCTCTTTGTTTTTCATTATAACTCCTCGTCTTTTACCAGACTCCTTTTACAGATTTTGCAGATTGTCCCAGCTGGCGTAACAAGCATTACCTTTGCATATGCAACATCTCCAATCTTGTCGTAGAGACGTCCGGCACTCATCGACTCACCAATAACAGTATAAGAACTGTTCGCCACATACCCGATTTTTCCAAGGCCTTCATAAGTAACTTTAATTGCTTCCTTGTCATACTCATTATCTGGCTCTTTCTCCAGTCTGATCTTCGTACCCTTTTCAAGAAAATCATTTCCGAAATAATGTTTTGTTCCTGTCAGTGTGATAAATACTTTTGCCATTGTAAATGCTCCTTCCTTAGAAATCATATTCATCCGGATCCAATCCGGCATCTTCCAGTGCTTTTCTTCGTTCATCTACATCCATAAATTCCAACTCGTCTGGATCCAGTCCCGATAATTCTAACTCTGTCTGTACGTCAGAATCGTCTTTCAGTAGTTCATTTAGGAAAGTAAATTCCATTACGCTTTCCAGTGGACTAATATTTCCATCATGGTTCAGATCAAGCATACTTCCGAATATTCCTTTCATAGCAGCTCCTCCTTTAATCGTTCATGTATTCATAGTAATCGGATTCACTGGCAAACAAGATATATTTACCATCTACCAATCCCATGTAACCATCACCAGTGTTAAAACCTTTCATTGCCAACTCCTCCATTTCTTTGAATTTTATGATTTAATCTTCTTTGATGGTTACAGTGTATATCAATAGGTGGGGCATAAAAAGCCCACGTAATTTTCGATTTTTTCAGAAAACAGCAGTCTTTCTGACTTCCTATCCATTTATAACCTTGTTGTTTACTGATGCTTCAAGTATAATAAAATTCATAGAGGAAATACACGCACAGCATGTGGACTTAACACCTGATAATCCTCATGTTTTGCGATATACAGGGAGGAAATTCTCATGGGTAAACAATCTACCAGAGAAAACAAAACAATTTACCAGCTTTGCCGGGAAGCCGCAGGGCTTACAAGGGCAGAAGCAAGTGATAAAATGAAGGCTGTCTCGGATTCTAAAATCGAAAAATTCGAATACGAAACACAGGAGCCTACACCTTATGATATCATTCAAATGGCTGATGCTTATAAGAGACCGGATCTCTGCAATTATTATTGCTCACACAAATGTGAAATAGGCCACCGCTATGTTCCAGAAGTAGAAGTAACTGACTTGTCAAATATCATCCTAGAAACCATTGCCGGTCTAAATGAAATCAACCCTCTTACCGGTCGGCTGATCCAAATCGCTCGTGACGGCAAGATCAGTGATGATGAGATGAGGGATTTTGCTTTTATCAGTAAAAAACTGGATGCAATTTCTTTAGCCATAGACTCTCTGAATCTTTGGGTAGATAAGACGGCCAGTGAACAGGGTCTCAATCTTGAACTTCTAAATGCTGAAAAAGAAAAATTAAAATAATCCATAAATCGCACGAACGGCAACGAATCACTTCTGATTCATTGCCGTTCTCTTTACATACGCTGTAATTGATTGACGATACTTTCCGTTCTTCGAATAGCTTCTTCTACCTGTCTTTTTGCATTATTGATTCGATCCTGGACCACCCAGTCCACAACAAAGCCATCAAAGAAATAATCCGCAAAAGAAAGAAAATCTCCAGTATCGATATTCAAGTTACATACCATATTTACATCATTTAATTCCCTGCTGAAATTACGGAGGTCATACTTTGCCTGATCCATATTCTGCTTTGCATGATCCATTTTAGAATGTTTCAGCATCGTACTGAAAAACCCTCCACCAAACATATCTACCAGACCCCAGTTTTTTGCACTGTTCAGATTCTCTTTTGCTGCACTAAGACTATTTAAGGCTCTGCGTCCGGCTTCAATTGCTTCTCTTTTTTCTTTTTCAATATCATATCCCATCAAAAACACCTCTCTGACTTTTTATGAATGTGACGTTACAAGTCCGATAATCCCACCAATGATCAATAGCGGAAAAGCTATATACATTAATCCGCCTACTACCATTCCGATCAATATCACTGGAAAAAAAATAATCATACAAAGTAATTTCATGATTCCCCAGGATGCTTTTAAGCCAAATATAAAAAATTTTCCAACAAGCCAAATCATACAAATAGTAAATAATACTGTTAACATCTTTTTCTCCTTCTAACACTCATCCAGTTGTGAGTGATTCATCTTTTCTGTTGATATTGTCAGTATAGCAAAATAATTTTTTACAATACACCTCCGTAGTAAAGAATAAAATCTTTATAATTCCCATTTTTTGTGGAATAACACAAAATAAGTTCCAAAAGGGCACTTTCCCTTTTGAGCCTATACACTTTATCAGCTAACATATTTCACTTTCATTTTTCCTCATAGACTGCCTGATCTACAATCATGCCATGTGCCACAAACTGCTCCTGGCAGAACTCCTTCGCCAATCTTATATTTTCCTCAAGTGTCAGTTCATTCTGCAGGGCAATGTCAAATGAATAAGCAAGCTGCGCTCAAAGCAACAATTATCTTAACATTCCCCAAATACACTCCAGTAATGTTAGTGCAAGGATAATGTTAATAACACGGAAATGCCGCAGATAAAACTTCTGAATCAGTACGCCCAAGCCAATCCAAGTACAGGTTGCGATCGTTCCGATTGTTGCAATAACCAGCTCAAAAAACAGCAAAGCCGGAAAAGAGGACATATATCCTACAACATAACCCGTTAGTGCGGTAACTCCGAACATATAGATCTTCACATTGACAAATTGCAGCATGAAGCCTTTCAGAAACGATGCCGATTGCTCTGCGTTTTCTGTTGACGGCTTACTGAAAGCAATATGAATCGCAAGCCACAGGATATAGGCTGCTCCGATGTACTTCATCACTTCCATTACATTTGGAAGCAAAGAATTAACCCCATATACGAAAATTGCGCATAAGATTTGTACTACATAGTAGCCTGCAAAAATTCCAAAGAACAGCGGCTTTCCTTTTTTATATCCATAGTTTGTTACGGTATTTAATGCCAGAATATTTCCCGGTCCCGGAGTAAAGGCATTTATAACGCAATAAATCAGAAAATTGCTCAGTACCGCCATAGGCATAATCATCAACCACCTTTCTGCTGTTATTATATCAGCAAACAGCGGTACATACATAACACCTATTTTATATGATTATCCATAGCCTATGACTATGGATTGGCTGGAGCATATTTCCGTAATTCTTCCAGATAGCTTTTTCCAAGTTCACTTAATTCCTGATTTTCATTCAGCACATATCCAATATGCATTGTTTCATTTTCTGCAAGCGGAACGGAGATGATATTTTCTCCGTTCAAATATTTCGGGAAAATGCCACTTGAAATAGTATAGGCATTCAGTCCGAGCATGAAGTTGACAATAGCCCCTCTGTCATTGACCCGAATTTCCTTATCCACCGGGATGGAGCTGAATAGTTCCTCTGAAAAATAGACAGATTCATACTCTCCCTGTACAAAGTTTAGCCGCGGATAAGGTGCAAGGTCATGGACGGAAACTACTTTTTTCGATGCCAATGGGTGATCTTTTTGCAAAAAAACATGAGGCTTTGCTGAAAATAGCTCGGTAAACACCAGATGGTTTTCCTCTATCACTTTCCGCATGACGACTTCGTTTTCATGCGATAAATAAAGGATGCCTAAATCACAGACACGATTTTTCACATCATCCAATATCTGATGTGTTCCGGTTTCATTATAATAAAAAGCGTATCGTTCTTGTCCAAAACGCTTAACTAACTCCACAAAAGCGTTTTCCGTAAAAGTATAGTGCTGAGAAGATACTCCAAATGTCACTTTCCCCGGAAGATTTGTAACATACCGATCCTCCAGCAGTTCCATCTGCTGTATCACCTGACGAGCATAACCGAGAAATTCAGCACCATCTTTTGTCAGAGTAATTCCGGTTCTACTGCGTAGAAAAATGGTGATACCAGCCTCTTTTTCCGTTTCTTTGATGGAATTGGACAGACTTGGCTGTGATATAAAAAGCAGTTTTGCCGCTTCGGTAATAGAACCAACTTCTGCTACCTTCAAAATATATTTTAATTGTTGAACCGTCATTTCTTTATCCTTTTTATTCTTCCAACTTCCCGATTTATCTCATAGTACCATTATCAGCGTACCTGCACCGATCAGTACAATTCATATAATCAGCATAAACGTAAAGCTCATGCTGTTAAGCTTTCGATCTTGATTTGGCTGTGAACTCTGAGATAACAACTTTGATGACCTCTACTGTCGATGCCATCTCTTCATTGATATTGAATTCACGACCCGTCTGATTTTTCATAAAGAGCGAAAGGCCTCGTATTTTCTCCTGCACATCCTCTGTTAATTCTGCACGGCCATGCCCAATCACAGATGCAAATGATGCTCCGTATTTGCAAGCTACATCTCCGCCGGATATAAGCTCAACATCACTTTCTACCTCAATGCACACATTTGGATTACTTCTGATCAGATCCAGCTTATGCCCTTCTTTTGCGCAGTGCATGTAGAAAATCAAGATACCCTCTGTATATTCGTATCCGTAATGAAGTGGAACGATGTAGGGATAATCAGCATCAAACAAAGCAAGATGCAGGACTTTCGCTTTTTCAATAATCTGCAGAATTTCAATAATATTTGTTACTTCTCGATCTTTTCTTCTCATAGATAAATACCTAAAGAATCGTACACGATTCCTCCTTTTTTAAATTTCAAAATTATACGATCTGGAAGTTGTATCATCATTTATCTTTATCTTTTTTTGAAAAAATAAGACTGCCAGATATTCCAAAAGATATACCCAGACATATTCCAATTCCAATTCCAGCCATGCTATTTAATACGTTTATAAAAACAGCGCTCCAAAGTATTGCTGCGCTTATTCCAATAGTGGCTCCTATAATTATCTTTTTGCTGTTCATCAGCGTTATCCTCCAAATTCAGATTTCACGACATCGTTTCTAATTCACTTTTCCTCATATAACTCCAATTTCCATTTTCACAAATTCCGATTGAGATTTCACCTGTTTTAAGAGATTTAATAACTGTTATATTTTGT
>OLSI01000201.1_pt1 | contig 50312 bp, 28 predicted proteins | sample 1672661 | NCBI WGS metagenome assembly OLSI01 (sample SAMEA3136711, study PRJEB25190) | human gut metagenome | biome: human gut; feature: human-associated habitat; material: faeces | place: Austria | collected 2013 | reverse complement strand
CGCCCTCTCCAAACTCCACATCAATGTGGATATAACTGTCGGCTTTTTTGTGGGACAAAAGAACTACCGTCTCCACATGCCTTGTCCTTGGGAACAAATCCACGGGCTGAACCTTTTCCAGCGTATACCCCTGTTCACACAGGAACTTAGCATCGCGGGCGGCGGTGGAGGGGTTGCAGCTGACCATGACGAGGGTGCGTGGAGCCATCTGGACAATGGCAGTCAGGGTGGCGTTATCGCAGCCTTTGCGCGGCGGGTCCACCACGATCACATCGGGGTGGACACCCTCGCTGGCAAGGCGGGTCGCGGCTTCGCCGGCGTCCATGCAGTAAAAATCGGCTTCCTCCGGGGGCAGGCCAAGATGCGCAGCAACGGTTTTGGCACCTTCCACTGCCTGCGGCACAACCTCAACGCCGACCAGGCGGCGGCAGTGCGGCTTCATCGAAAGGCCAATGGTGCCCATACCGCAGTAAAGATCCAGCAAAAAGTCATCCGGCTGCAGCCGGGCAAACTCTTTCGCCTTGGCGTACAGCAGCTCGGCAGCGGGGGTGTTGACCTGATAAAACTCGTGCACACCCATCTGGATGGGCACTCCGGCCAAAGTATCCTCAATCACGCCGGGGCCAAGCATGGTGCGGGTATCCCGCCCTAAAATCACGTTGGTGCGGGCGGTATTGCGGTTGATCAGCACGGTGGTCAGCTGGAACTCCTGCTGCAAGGTGCGGCAGATCTCGGCTTCGTTGGGCAGGCCGTTGCCGTTTACCACAAAGCACAGCAGGCGCTGACCGCTGTGCCAGCCCTGGCGCATATACAAATGGCGCACGCGGCCCTTGCCGGTTTCCTCGTCATAGGGGGCAATGCCGTTGGCTTCCAGTAACGCACAAGCCCGGCGGGCCAGGGCGTTCATCCACTCCGGCTGCAATTTGCAATCGGGGCAGGGGACGATACGGTGGGTGCGCCCGGCGTAAAAACCGGTCACGACATGGCCATCGGCATCCAGCCCAACGGGCAGCTGGACCTTATTGCGGTAGTGTGCGGTGTGGTCCGTCAGGGCGAGAACGGGCGAAAACTCAAAGCTGCTTACATCAAAGCCGCCAAGGCGGGCAAAAGCATCCCGCACAAAGCCGGTTTTCGCCTCGCATTCCGTAGCATAGCTCAAATGGCGCAGGCCACAGCCGCCGCAGGGAGTGCACACGGCACAATCCGGCGCAACGCGGCCGGGGCCGGGGGCTAAAATCGCGTCAATGCGGCCGAAAGCATAGCTTTTCAATGCCTTTACAATGCGGCAGCGGATCACATCCCCCGGTGCCGCGCCGGGCACAAAAACGGCCTGCCCTTCCACATGGGCAACGCCGCTGCCATCGCTGGAAAGGTTTTCAATCGTGGTTTCAAAAATCTGATTTTTCTTCAAAGACATGGTTTGCTCCGTTTGCTCTAATGTTATGGCAAATATATCAGTCTGTCGGTAAAAACTGAGCGGCAGCACCAAAAAGCAAGGTGCTGCCGTATGGTGGGACATTGTGTGAAAATGGCTTATACCAGCCCCAGCTGCGGGTCTTTTTCCAGCGCGGCAAGGTACTTGCTGGGGGGAACGCCTTTGACCTTTTTGAACACGCGGGAAAAATAGAACTGGTCAAAAAAGCCGACGGAGACCGCGATTTCGGCGATGGAAAGCCCGGTGTTTTTCAGCAGGGAACACGCTTCGCTGATGCGGTAGCCCGTTAAATAGTCAATCGGGCTTTGGCCTACATTGGACATGAACACGCGGTACAGATGGCTGCGGCTGACCCCAACCGCCTTGGCGATGTCATCTACCGAAATATCATGGGAATAGTTGAACTGAATATACTTGATAGCGGCCAGCACATACTGGCTGCTGGAAGACGGCGTGTTGGGCATGGCTTCGCGCGCTTCCTTCATCAGCTGGGCCATGAACAGGTACAGGTAGCCGGTCATCAGGGCTTCGCACTGCGGTTCCGGGCCGCGGGCCAGATAGATATTATAAATGGTTTCACGGGTGCTTTGGGGGTCTTTGCAGTGGTGCACGGGCTGCACATCGCTGAACGGGGTCTGCTGCACCAGCTTGTTGGCGCAGGCACCGTTAAAGCCGACCCAGTAATATTCCCACGGGTCGGTTTCATCTGCCGCATAGGTGATGAGCTGGTTGGGTTTGGCGAGGAAGAGATCACCCTCCTGCAAATTATAGGCAGCGCCGTTGACCTGATACACACCTTTGCCCGCAACAACAAGATGGATCAGGTAATGGTCACGCACACCGGGGCCCCAGGTGTGGCCCGGCTGGCAGTATTCGTGGCCACAATTAAAAATGGAAAGCTCTACATTATCGGTATAGTTCTGCTTATAAGATTGCTTTGCGATGGTCGGCATACCAAATCCCTCACTCTTGCAAAATCTGGTTGTGGTTCGCCATTCTGCTCCCAAAACAGGGCCCACCGCAGCAGGCCGGAACAGGATGGAGCATATTTTTTACCATTATATCAGAAGATTCATCAAAAGTCCATAATCGCGTTGAAAAAAGATGTTTACATCCTGCTAAAATTTGTTATACTGAGTACAAGAAGCCGTGATACTGGCCTAAAATGCGCTGCATAGCTAAAAAGAACGCGCGGTTTTTGTGCATATTTTACAAGGGACAGCCAAACGAAGAAAGGTGTATGAACGATGGCAACGAGTGCGGAACTGAAACAAAATATCTTGAACGGCGGTTACGACCAGGCTTTTGCCAAGCTGTATGGGGCAGACACTGCTACTGTGGCAGCCCAGCGTGTCCGTTATGTGGATATGATCGACCATTTTGAAGAAAACTTTGGCACGGGCCGCACAGTGTGTTTGTACTCGGCACCCGGCCGCACCGAGATCGGCGGCAACCATACCGACCATAACAACGGCGTGGTGATTGCAGCTGCCGTAAACCTGGATATCATTGCTGTGGTTGCCAAGAATGACGAGAACGTTGTACGCGTGATTTCCCACGGCTTTGGTAAGATCGACGATGTGAATCTGCGCGACCTGACCCCGCAGCCCGTTGAAGCAGAGCACAGCGCCAGCCTGATCCGCGGCGTGGCTGCCGGCATTGTGAAAGACGGCGGCAAGGTGGGCGGCTTTGACTGCTACACCACCTCTGACGTTCTGGGCGGTTCCGGTTTGTCCAGCTCGGCTGCCTTTGAGGTGTGCATGGGTGCTATCTTCCGCGGCGAGTACAACGATAATGACATGAAGCGTTTCGACCAGGTCAAAAACGCCATGATCAGCCAGTATGCTGAGAATGTTTTCTTTGGCAAGCCCTGCGGCCTGATGGACCAGACCGCCTGCGCCGTGGGAAAGGTCATCACCATCGACTTTAAGGAAGTGGGCCATCCGGTCGTGCGCGAAGTTCCGTTTGATCTGGCAGCCAAGGGCTTTGCACTCTGCATCAGCGATACCAAGGGCAGCCACGCTGACCTGACCGATGATTATGCCGCTGTGCGCCGCGAGATGGAGAGCGTTGCCGAATTCTTTGGCAAAAAGGTTCTGCGCGATGTGGACGAGGAAACCTTCCTGAAAGCCATCCCCGAAGTGCGCAAAGTGACCGGCGACCGCGCCGTGGTGCGTGCCATCCATTTTTATAATGACAGCCGCCGCGCCGGGGAAATCTATGAAGCCATCAAGGCAGATGATTTTGACCGCTTCCTGCAGCTGATCATTGAGGGCGGCCATTCCAGCTTTGAGTTCAACCAGAACGCCTACAGCATCAAGAACCCGCAGGAGCAGGGCGTGCCTTTGGCATTGGCCATCAGCCAGAAGGTGCTGAACGGCCGCGGCGCATGGCGTTTGCAGGGCGGCGGCTTTGCCGGTACCATCCAGGCATTTGTTCCGCTGGCACTGCTGGAAACCTACAAGAACGCCATTGACGCTGTGTTTGGCGCGGGCAGCTGCCATGTGCTGAGCGTGCGCAATTACGGCGCTGTGATGGTTACGCCGGATATGTAAAGGCAACACCGCACAATTCCCGCCTTGCGGCTTAAGCACCGCTCCGGCAGCTGCGGCACGGCATCTGCGTTGCCAAAATGCTCGATAAGACATCCAGTATTATCTGCGCTTTTGGCTTAGCATCTGCCGCACCTCGCTCGCCGTATCGGCACTTAGAATTATGCGGTATTGCCTAAAACATTCGGAAAATACATAAAACAAAGGGATCGGCAGAAAATGCCGGTCCCTTTTCTGCTAGCAGGCAGAATACAAAACGTGCAAACTTGCTTATTCGGCGTTTTTGCTGTACAGGATCGCCAGCCCCTTGAACAACAGGTCAGAGTCATAAATCACCTTGCGGGTGCAGCAGGGCATGATGCAGGGGGCCAGGCCGCCGGTGGCAACCACGGTCAGCGGCTCGCCAAGTTCGGCTTCCACGCGGGCAGCCAGGCCGTCCAGCATGGCTGCAGTGCCAAACATCACGCCGTTGTTCAGGCATTCCACCGTGTTGCGGCCAATCAGGTGATCCGGCGTTTCGGGCGAGATAGGCGGCAGCTGCGCTGTGCCGCTGCTGATGGCCCGCAGGCTGGTCTGCACGCCGGGCAGGATAAAACCACCCAGGAACGCCCGCTTGGAAGAAATGACATTATAGGTGGTGGCCGTGCCAAGGTCCACCGTCATGCAGGGCAGGGGATAGTGGGCGGCTGCGGCGGTGGCATCGGCAATGCGGTCCCGCCCCACGCGGTCCGGAGCGTCCACCGCAAAGGTCAGCCCGGTGTTCAGTGCAGGGCTGACCAGCATGGCTTTGCGCCCGGTCAGCCGGGTGCAGGCATCGGCCAGAACTTTGGTCAGGTCGGGCACCACGCTGCACACGATAACGCCCTCACAGGCTTCAGGGGTAACGCCAAGGCGGCCCAGCAGAAATTTCAGCTCGGCGGTGTATTCATCCCCGGTGCAGCGCGGGCGGGTGACCATGCGCGCGGTGAACAGCACCTTCATGCCATCCAGCCCGCCAATGCAGATGTTGCTGTTACCGATATCAACTGCAAGAATCATAGGGTAAAACCTCGTATCCTTGGCAACCCGGCAATGTTTCCCGTTCGATAGGCTTAGGGCAACACCGCACAATTCCCGCCGGAGCGGTGCTTAGAATTGTGCGGTATTGCCTTAGAATGATGCAGAGTTGCCCTGTTATAAAAGTATAAAATGCGCAGAATGTAAAATTACAGTTTATTATAGCAGTTCGCAGCCCGTTTGCCAACTGTTGAATTCCCTTTAGGCAACACCGCACAATTCCCGCCTTGCGGCTTAAGCACCGCTCCGGCGGCTGCGGCACGGCATCTGCGTTGCCAAAATGCTCGATAATACACAAAGTATTATCTGCGCTTTTGGCTTGGCATCTGCCGCACCTCGCTCGCCGTATCGGCACTTAGAATTATGCGGTATTGCCTTTACTTTTGCCCCCCGGCAGGATATACTTAAAAGCAGAACAATACGGGCAGCCAGAAGCCCGGCCAAATATAAGGATGTGTTATCATGAACCTGAAAGGCAAAACCATTGTGCTGGGCATTACCGGCGGGATTGCTGCTTATAAAATGCCCAATGTGGCCCATGCCCTGGCCAAAGCCGGCGCCAATGTGCATGTGCTGATGACCAAAAACGCCACGGAGTTTATCACCCCGCTGGTGTTTGAAACCCTGACCAACAACCGCTGCATTGTGGATACCTTTGACCGCAACTTCCAGTATGATGTGGCCCATGTTTCGCTGGCCAACGCGGCGGATTTGATGCTGATCGCCCCAGCAACCGCAAATGTGATCGCCAAGCTGGCCCACGGCCTGGCGGATGACATGCTGACCACCGTTACCCTGGCGGCCCACTGCCCCAAGCTGGTGGCCCCCGCCATGAACACCCATATGCTGGAAAACCCCATCACCCAGGATAACCTGAAAACGCTGGAACATTACGGTTTCACCGTCATTCCCTCCGGTTCCGGCCTGTTGGCCTGCGGCGATACGGGCTCCGGCCGCCTGCCCGATGAGGGCGTTCTGGTGGACTATGTGGCACGGGAGCTGGAACACGAAAAAGACATGCAGGGCATGAAAGTGGTGGTTTCCGCTGGCGGCACCCGCGAACCGATGGACCCGGTGCGCTACCTAACAAACCATTCCACCGGCAAAATGGGCTATGCCGTGGCCCGCGCTTGTATGCTGCGCGGCGCGGATGTGACGCTGCTGACATCTTCCGACTTGCCGCCGGTTCCGTTTGTCAAAATGGTGCCTTTTGCCACCGCGGCAGAACTGTTTGAAGCTGTCAAGGCCAACGCCATGGATGCGGATGCCCTGGTGATGGCCGCCGCTGTGGCGGACTACCGCCCGGCCCAGGTGGCGCAGGATAAGATCAAAAAGCACGATGGTGAACTTTCAATTGAGCTGGAACGCACGGATGACATTCTGGGCTGGGTCGGCGAGCACAAGCCGGAGCAGTTGTTTGTCTGCGGCTTTTCGATGGAAACGAAAGATCTGATCGAAAATTCTACTGCCAAGCTGCACAAGAAAAACATGGATATGATTGTGGCCAACAATGTCAAGGTGCCCGGCGCCGGTTTTGGCGTGGATACCAACGTTGTAACCCTGATTACCGAAAGCATTTCCACCGCGCTGCCGCTGCAAAGCAAGGATGATGTTGCCATGCACATTGCGGACGTCATTGTGGAAGCAAAGCGGAGAAAACAGAAAAAGTAAGGCAATACCGCATAATTCTAAGTGCCGATACGGCGAGCGAGGTGCGGCAGATGCCAAGCCAAAAGCGCAGATAATACTGGATGTCTTATCGAGCATTTTGGCAACGCAGATGCTGTGCCGCAGCTGCCGGAGCGGTGCTTAAGCCGTCAGGCGGGAATTGTGCGGTGTTGCCTAAAGCTGCCCCCGCAAAAGAAACGAAGCAGCAAAAGAATAAGCTGATTTGGCACCCCTGCAGCCACGCAGGGGTGCTTTTGCATGTGCACACAATTTTCACATCCTGGCAAAAAAACGACGCACAATTTTCACAAATAGGCAGTATACTTCTGGATAGTTCAGGGGTACGCCTGCCCTGCGGCGGGCGGCCCCCAAGAAAAGGGGAGTGCATCCATTGATCGAAGTCAAGCATTTGACCAAGCGTTACGGAAAACACACCGCGGTCGATGATATCAGCTTCACTGTGCAGGACGGCTGTATTTACGGCCTGCTGGGGCCCAACGGCGCCGGCAAATCCACCACAATGAACATGATCACCGGGTATCTTGCGCCCACGGGCGGCACCGTTGCCATTGACGGCCATGATGTTCAGGAAGAGCCCAAGGAGGCCAAAGCCTGCATCGGCTACCTGCCGGAAATTCCGCCGCTGTATACCGATATGACCGTGCAGGAATACCTGCTGTTTGTCAGCGAGCTGAAAGGCAAAAAGAAAAAAGCGGACCGCGTGCAGGATGTAGCGCAGGCCGTGCAGCGCGCTGGGCTGCAGGAGATGGAAAAGCGGCTGATCCGCAACCTTTCCAAAGGCTACCGCCAGCGCGTTGGCATTGCCGCTGCGCTGCTGGGCAGCCCCAAGGTGATCATTCTGGACGAACCCACCGTTGGCCTAGACCCCGCCCAGATGATCGAGATCCGCAACCTCATCCATGACCTGGGAGAGACCCACACCGTCATCCTTTCCAGCCATATCCTGAGCGAAGTGCAGACGATCTGTGACCGCGTGCTGATTATTGCGCACGGTAAAGTGGCCGCCCAGGGCACGCCGGAAGAGCTGGCCGCCCAGCTGGCTGCCCGCGGCATGATTGCCGCCACGGCACTTGGCACCAAAGAACAGATTCTGGCCGCTGCCGCCAAGGTGGAGGGCCTGACCGACCTGCGCGTGACCGCAGAAAAGGGCGATGAAGTCAGCTTTACCGCCACCAGCACCGCCGGTGCAGACCTGCGCGCGGCCCTGTCCAAGGCGCTGGCCGAAGCTGGCTGCCCGGTTGTGTCCCTGACAAGCGATACGATGAGTTTGGAGGATATCTTCCTACAGATCACCGAGACTGCACCGGCGGAAGCCCAGCCGGAAGAAACCGAAGAACCGGCTCCGGAAGCGGCTGCCGCACAGCCGGAACAGTCTGCTGAGCCTGCCGAACCGCAGGCCCCGGCGGATGATACTCCGGAACAACCGGAAGCCGAAAACGACCAAAAGGAGGAAGAGTGAGCCATGTTTGCCATTTTTAAGCGGGAACTGCGCAGCTATTTCACCAGCCTGGTCGGCTATGTTGTCATTGGTGTTATGCTGGCGTTTATCGGGTTATATTACTCCGCCAACTGCCTGGTGTATGGCACGTCGGATTTTTCAACCGTTTTGTATTCTACCACGCTGGTCATGCTGTTTTTGCTGCCGGCGCTGACCATGCGCAGCTTTGCGGATGAACGCCGCAATAAAACCGACCAGCTGCTGCTCACCAGCCCGGTGGGTATCCCTTCTATCGTGATGGGTAAGTACTTTGCCCAGCTGGCGGTGTTTGCCGTGCCCATGGCGGCAGCGGCCATCATGCCGCTGGTGCTCACGGCCTTTGGCACCATCTCCCTTACCAGCGCTTACGCCACCTGGCTGGCGTACTTTTTGATGGGCGCTGCCTGCATTGCCATCGGCACCTTTGTCTCCACCCTGACGGAAAACCAGATCATTGCGTACCTGGCTACTTTTGGCGCGCTGCTGATCTGCTACCTGATGAACGGCATCAAGAGCCTGTTCACCAGCGGCAACACGCTGGCATTCATCGTGTTCTGCGTGGTGCTGGCAGTTGTGGCTCTGCTGGTCGGTCTGGCCTGCAAAAATGTCACGGTGGGCAGCGCGGTGTTCTGCGGCGGTGCCGTGGTGCTGGTGCTGCTGTTTAAGCTGCGCCCGGCCTGGCTGCTGACCGGCTTTAACAGCGTGCTTGGCGCGCTGGCACTGTTCCAGCCGTTTACGGATTTTGTAGGCGGCATGTTCAGCGTGACCGGCATTGTGTATTATCTATCGGTGGCGGGACTGTTCCTCTTCCTGACGGGTCAGGCACTGGAACGCCGCCGCTGGAATTAAAGAGGGGAGGGTTCCGACGATGAACTTTAAGAAAAAGAACGCGGCCAATGCCCCTGCCCCTAACCAGGTACAGCAGGCAGCGCGCCGCCGCAGCCTGCGCAGCGGTGCTTACGCCAGCGTGCTGGCCGTTGTGGTGCTGGTGCTGGTAATTCTGCTCAACCTTGTGGTGGGCGCGGTGCCCACCAAGTTTACCCAGTTTGATATTTCCACCGGCAAAATGTTCACCCTGAGCGATACCACCAAAACCATGCTGCAGGAACTGAACACCGATGTGACCGCCTATTACCTGGCGGAAACCGGCAACGAGGATTCCAACATTACGCGAATGCTGGACCGCTATGCGGGCGAAAGCAGCCATTTTACCTGGCAGCAGCGCGACCCCGCGCTGTACCCCACCTTTGCACAGCAGTATGACGCGCAGAACGCAAGCTCCTCCAGCGTGATCCTTGTATGCGGGGATAACCACACCGTGGTGGACTACAATGATATGTATACGGCGGATTATTCCAGCTATTATACCACCGGCAGTTACACAATGAGCTTCTCCGCTGAGAACGCGCTGTCCTCCGGCATTGCCAAGGTCACGCGGGAGAACAGCTATGTGCTGTACCAGCTGACCGGCCACGGCGAATCCAGCCTGGAAAGCGATTTTACCGAAACGCTGGATAATTCCGGCGTTACCGCGCAGGACCTGAACCTGCTGACCACCGATACAGTGCCCGAAGATGCCGCAGCCCTGCTGATCAACGACCCGCAGGCGGACCTTTCCACCCTGGATGCCGCTGCCATCAAGACCTATCTGGAAAACGGCGGCCACCTGTTTGTGACCACCGATCTGACGGTGAGCACCCCCAACCTGGATGCCCTGCTGGCAGAGTACGGCATGACCCGCCAGGAAGGCCTTGTGATTGAAAACGACAGCAACTATTACCTTTACGGCACTGCACAGACGTGCCTTTTGCCGAACTTGAGTTCTAACGAGATCACCGCGGGCGTGACCGACGGCATGCATGTCTTTACCCCCGTGGCACAGGGCATTGTGAAAGGCGACAGCACCGATGACCTGACCCTGACCACCCTGCTGAGCACCAGCAGCACGGCATACTCCATGCAGGATTACGCCGAGGCTACCACCGCCGAGCAGGGGGCAAATGATCCCAACGGCCCCTTTAACATTGCCGTTGCCGCCAGCAACAGCACCACTGGTGCAAAGGTAGTGTGGGTGAACTGCGCTAATCTACTGAACAGCAAGGGGATAGAGTATGTCGCTAGGGAATATGCCTCGTTGTTGATTGGTGGCAACGCACAGCTACTAACAAGTACCATGAACTGGATGACCGGCGAAGAAAACGGTGTGGTGATCGACAGCAAGAGTATGAGCGCCGAAACCTTGACGGTACCTGCCAAGGCCATCATGCTGCTTGGCTTGCTGTTTACCATTGTGGTACCGCTGGCCTTTATCGTGGCCGGTATCGCCATCACTTTGGTGCGCCGCCGCCGTTGAGTGTTCCGGTACTGCAGAAACCTTAGGAGATAACAGCCAATGAACACAAAGAAAATGTTGCCCCTTTTTGTGCTGGTTCCCGTGGTGGTTGTGCTGGGCGTTGCCCTTGGTGTGCTGAACCATGCAGACACCGAGGAAGAGGATACCAGCATTGCACTGTGCAGCCTGGATGCTGACAGTGTGACCGCGATTGCCTACAAAGACGCCAGCGATGGCGCAACGTTGGAATCCGCCCTGACCAAAACGGATGATACCTGGACACTGGATTCTGACCCCGCGCTGCCCCTTGACCAGAGTAAGGCCCAAGGCGTTGCCGACAGCATGACCGCTCTGACCGCGCTGCGCGAACTGAGCGATGACGCCGACGTTGCCAGCATGGGCTTTGATGCCCCGACTTATGAGCTGAGCCTGAAAACGGCAGATACCGAATGGACGCTGACCGTTGGCAGCAAGAACTCCATCACAAACAACTGGTATGCCCGCCTGAGCGCAGACGGCCCGGTGTATACGCTGGACAGTTCGGCCCTGAGCGGCATCTGCAAAACCGCAAAGCAGCTGTATGCCGCCCAGAGCATTACGGACATAGATGTGGACGATGTGACCAAGATGGTGGTGCAGACCGCCAACGGCGGAACCCTGAGCTTTGCCCAGAATGACAGCACCTGGACGCTGACGGATGATGCGGAGTATAACCTGAATCAGGATATCGTCAAAAAGATGGCGAGCACCATCTGCGATCTGAAAACCAAGTGGAGCGTGACCGAACCGCAGGCCGATGCCGTGTATGGTCTGGATACCCCCAATGCCATCGTTACCCTGATCGCATCGGATGGCACCAGCATCCAGTGCAGCTTTGGCGGCAACGACGCCGAGGACGATACCCTGTGCTACCTGCGCAGCTCCGGCGCAGCAGGCGTTGTGTATGAAGTGAGCACTGACGCCCTGAACGCCTTTGCCTATGACAAGGCAGCGCTGGAAGCCGAGGAGAAAGCCACCCCCGAAACCGCCGATGTTGCCGCCGAAGACCCGGTTGGCAATGACAATACCGTTGATGATGAATAATCGGTCCGGCAGCAAAGCCTGAACCAATGCAAAGCCCCCGGCACGGTGCCAAACCACTGTGCCGAGGGCTTTTTGCAGAGTAATGCGGGATTTTACCACTTGATTCCTGTAAATTCCGTTCCATTCTGCCGCGAGGCATGGTATAATTAAAATACAATAAAACGCGCCGCAAGGCCAGCATATGCAGCAGGGCGCGTTGTGCGGGGAAAATGGCATTTCCCTATAGTGACCGCAGGGGCGCACATTGTGCGCCCGCCAACTTAAGGCAAAGCTATTTCCCTGTGAAAATATGGATAGGAAAAATGCCTTTTATGTAACAATTTGGATGACTTCTTCGTTTATCTTATTAGAGGATACACCCTAGACAAACAGCAGGGGGCGGTAAGCATGAAAAAAAGATTCGCGGCATTTGTGTCAACCGTTTTGGCGGCAGTCTTGTGCGCCTGTTCTGCTGCCCCAAAAGATGTACTCCCCAATAAGGCGGCCCAGCCGACCGAAGCACCAACACAGCAAGCCCAAACCACGCAGGCAGCACCCACGGAACAGCCCACCCCGGAGCCGGATCCCGTGCAGCAGCTGCTGGAGGAGATGACGCTGGAACAAAAGGTGGGGCAGCTCTTTCTTGTTCGACCCGATTCCCTGGACTTGAGCCAAACACAGGACCAGATCAACGATGCCAAGGCGGACGGCGTGACCGAACTGACGGATGCCATGCGCCAGACTTTGGCGGAGTACCCGGTGGGCGGCGTGGTGATCTTTGGCAAAAATCTGGAAAGCCCGCAGCAGATCACCAAATTCCTGGACGATTTGCAGCAGGCGAGCGATACGCCGCTTTTTACTGCCATTGATGAGGAGGGCGGCCTGGTGGCGCGCCTTGCCAACAATGCCGCGTTTGACCTGCCCCAATACGAAAGCGCTGCGGCGGTGGGAACATCCGGTAACCCGGAAGATGCCCGCGCCATGGGCCGCACCATTGGCGGCTACTTAAAAGAATACGGCTTTAACCTGGATTTTGCCCCTGTGGCCGATGTGAACACCAACCCCGATAACCCGGTCATCGGTACCCGCGCATTCAGCAGTGAACCGCAGACCGCCGCCGACCTTGTGGGCGGGGCGTGCGCCGGGTTTGCCGATGCGGGCATTGCCTGCACCCTCAAGCATTTCCCCGGCCATGGCGATACCAGCGAGGATACCCACGTTGGCACCGTAACGCTGAACAAAACGCTGGATGACCTGCGCAGCTGTGAGCTGGTGCCCTTTGCCCAAAATGTGAACAATGCTCCGCTGATTATGGCGGCCCACATTACCGTGCCGCAGGTAACAGGGGACGATACCCCGGCCTCCCTTTCCAGCGTCATGCTGACCGATCTTTTGCGCGGGGAGTTGGGCTATCAGGGCTTGATCGTGACGGATTCGCTGGCGATGCAGGCCATCACCGATGTGTATACCCCCGGTCAGGCGGCGGTCAAGGCGCTGCAGGCCGGTGCAGACCTGCTGCTGATGCCCAACGGCCTTGCCGATGCCTATACCGCTGTGCTGGAAGCTGTGCAGGATGGTACCATCCCCCAGCAGAGACTGGACGAAAGCGTGCAGCGCATTTTGCAGTGCAAATACCAATACGGCATCCTGACGCAGTAACGCGGTGCCGTTTATAAGGAGAATGAAAATGCCCAAGTATACAGTAGACGGCTCGTTTTTTGTGCAGCAACTTTCCGGCATCCAGCGCTATGCGCGGGAAATACTCGCTGCCATGGACCCCATGCTGGAACCCGGCGAGCTGGAAGTGGCGGTTCCGCCGGATTGTATCGTTCCCGAATACCGCAATATCAAGGTGGTCACCCTGCCGCAGTCCAGCGGCATTTTGGGCTGGCAGCGGGTGTATGGCCGATATCTGGCACAAAGCGGGCGCTGCTGGCTGGGCATGTGCAACGTTATTCCCATGTTCCACCGTGGGAACGAGGGCATTGCCGTGGTGCATGATGTGTGCTATAAAGCACGCCCGGATTTTTATACCGACCTGCGCGGCCGCACCAGCGCTGTCTGGCACTGCATGCAGTATGCGGCCATTGCCAAAAAGGCCAGAAAAATCGTGACGGTCTCGGAATTTTCCAAAAGCGAGATCGTGAAATATTACCATGTGAACCCCGAAAAGATCACCGTGGTGTATAACGCCTGGCAGCATATGCAGCGCGTGCGCCCTGACCCCATGCTGTTTGGTGAGTACAGCAAGTGGCCGCAGCTGAAAAAAGGCGAGTATTATTTCTCAATGTCCAACCTACTTAAAAATAAGAACTTTCCCTGGGTGCTGCGCGCTGCGCAGAGCAAACCCCAGGTTATGTTTGCAATTGCGGGCGGCGGCAGCCTTGCCAAAGAGGCCGCTGCCCTGGGGTTGGACCACCTGAACAACGTGATGTACCTTGGCTATGTGACGGACGGCGAAGCCAAAAGCCTGATGGAAAACTGCAAGGCGTTTTTGTTCCCCACGCTGTATGAGGGGTTCGGCATCCCCCCGCTGGAAGCCATTGCCTGCGGTGCTCCACGCGTGATGGTGAGCAATACCCCCTGCATGCGGGAAATTTACGGCTCCCACGCTGATTACATTGACCTTTCCACCAACCACGGCAGTGTGGACCATGTGACCCTCGGCCGGGATGCCGCCGCCGTACTGCAAAAATACTCGTGGGAAGGCAGCGCCCGCCGCATGCTGGAGGTGCTGCGCGAGCCATGACCGTAACGATACCGGGTGATTTCGATCTGCAAAAAATAGCTGCCAGCGGCCAGGCGTTCCGCATTGCGCAAACGCCGCAGGGCTGGCGGTTTTTGGCCGGGGATAAGCTTTTGTACCTGCAGCCCGGCAGCGGTGATACGTATACAGCTAGCTGTACCCCGGAAGAATGGCAGGGCTTCTGGCACCGCTATTTTGATTTGAACCGCAATTATGCGGCCATCCGCGCCGCGGTGCCCAAACAGGATGCCTACCTTTGCGCAGCGGCCCGGGCCGGGGCGGGCATCCGCATTCTGCGCCAGGACGCCTGGGAGATGCTGGTTACCTTTATCATCAGCCAGCGCAAAAATATCCTGGCCATTCAGGCTTGCGTGGAAACGCTGTGTACCCGGTACGGTGCGCCGCTGCTGCAGCCGGGCGGGAATGTGCTGTATGCGTTCCCAACGGCGCAGGCGCTCGCCGCGGCAGGGGAGCAGGCATTGCGAGACTGCGCGCTGGGCTACCGCGCCCCGTATGTTCTGGCTGCCGCCCAGGCGGTTGCAGCGGGAGCGCTGGACCTTGCCGCGCTGGAAACCCTGCCCGATGCCCGGCTGCTGGAAGCTTTGATGCAGCAGCACGGCGTGGGCATCAAGGTGGCCAACTGCGTAGCCCTGTTTGCCTATGGCCGCATGGAGTGTGCCCCCGTGGATGTGTGGATTCAGCGTGTGATCGACCAGCATTACGCCGGGCAGAACCCATTCCCAGCCTATGGCAACGCCGGAATTTTGCAGCAGTGGATGTTCTATTTCGCCCGTTCCGAAAAGGAACGAGTGAAATAGAAAGAATAATGAAAAAAGAATAAAGAATAATGTAGGTGGACCGCAGTGCTGCGCACGGCTCAGAAATATTAGTGCTCTATATTTGACAGAACTCTAATATTTTTGAGCGTTGTGCCAGCAACGCGGTCCACCTGCATTTTTAATTATTCTTTATTACTTATTCATTTGGCAAATATTCATTTGCCTACCGCCCTGTCCATTCTCCGGTATTGCAGCGCTTCCATCAGCTCTGCGGCGCCGATCTGTTCCACACCGTTCATGTCGGCAATGGTGCGGGCAACGCGCAGGATGCGGTCATAGGCGCGGGCGCTGTAGCCCATGCGTTCAAACGCACCGCGCAGCAGCTTTTCGGCGGCGGGTGCAAGCGGACAGTAGCGCCGCAGCATGCCGCTGGGCAGCTGGGCGTTGCAGGTAAAGCCAAGGCCTTGGTAGCGCTGGGCCTGCATGGCGCGTACCGCGGCCACCCGCGTGCGGATGTCAGCGCTCGGCTCGCCGCCGGTTTTTGCGGCAAGGGCGTCGTACTCCACGGGGCGGGCCTCTACATGCAGGTCAATGCGGTCCAACAGCGGGCCGGAAATCCGCTGCCGGTAGCGCTCGATCGCACTGGGCGTGCAGCTGCATTCCCGCACGCCGGAACCATAATACCCGCACTTGCAGGGGTTCATGGCGGCAACCAGCATAAAACGGCAGGGGTAGGTGGCGGTGCCGTGTACCCGGCTCACGGAGATGCACCCGTCCTCGATTGGCTGGCGCAGCACCTCCAGCGCTTCGCGGCTGAACTCCGGCAGCTCGTCCAAAAACAGTACGCCGTTGTGGGCCAGGCTGACCTCGCCGGGGCGGGGCACCGTGCCGCCGCCCGCAATGGCTGCGGCGCTGACACTGTGGTGGGGGCTGCGGAACGGTCGCTGCTGCAATAATCCGGTCCCGGCCTGCACCAGCCCGGCAACGGAATAAATCGCGGTGGTTTCCAGCGCTTCCTCATAACTGAGCGGCGGCAGGATGCCCGGCAGGCGCTTGGCCAGCATGCTTTTGCCGGTGCCCGGCGGGCCCACCATCAACAGGTTGTGCCCACCCGCAGCGGCAACTTCCAGCGCGCGGCGGGCCTCCGCCTGGCCGCGCACATCCGCAAAATCGGGGCCAAGCCACTGCCCGGCGGCATCGTATCCTGTGCGGCTGGCGGGGCTGAGCTTTGCCTGCCCTGCCAGGTGGCGGATCACATCCGCAGCGCTGCGGGCGGGGTAAACTGTCAGCTGCTCGGCCACGGCGGCTTCGGCGGCGTTTTCGGCAGGAACAAACAGCTCAGTCACGCCCGCCTTTTGGGCGGCAAGGGCCATGGGCAGGGCACCGGCAATGGGGCGCAGTGTGCCATCCAGCCCAAGCTCACCCAAAAATGCCTGGTGCGGCTCTGGCTGTGGGATGTACTGCTGCGCCGCCAAAATGCCGATGAACACCGGCAGGTCATACAAACTGCCGGTCTTGCGCACATCGGCGGGGGCCAGGTTGACGGTAACATGGCTGGCGGGCCAGGGGCAGTTCAGGTTTTTGATGGCGCTGCGCACCCGCTCACTGCTTTCCTTCACGGCGGAATCCGGCAGGCCAACCATGGCAAATTTGGGCAGACCGCCGCTGATGTGGGTTTCCACGGTAACGGGGTAGCCATCCAGCCCCGTTACCCCCAGGCTGACAACGTGTGCATACATGGCGCAGCCAACTCCTTTTTTTCAACAAATTGCGTACTTTGATTATTTTCAGTATATCCTGTTCCGCCCGCGGCGGCAAGCATATTTTTTGTGCCCAAAATCTGCCTTGACGCTGTAGGGTAAAAAACAGGCAAAGCCCCGGCAAAAAGCCGGAATTCCAGCTTTTTTTGATTGACAACGCAAACTAAAATTGATATATTTAATTTGAACAAGTAAATTTACCCAAAACTTTTACAGGGTAAGAAAGTGATGGTGTCCAAAATGTATAAAGAAATGTACAGCCGTTGGCTTGCTGCCAACCTGGATGACCCCGACCTGAAGCCGGAGCTGGAATCGATTCAGAACGATGACGCTGCCATTCAGGATCGTTTTGCCGTTGCCCTTAAGTTCGGCACTGCCGGTCTGCGCGGTGTGATCGGCGCCGGTACCAACCGCATGAACGTGTATGTTGTGCGCCAGGCTACCCAGGGCCTTGCCAACTGGGTCAAGACCCAGGGCGGCACCCAGACCGTTGCGATCAGCTATGACAGCCGCATCAAGAGCGATGTGTTTGCCAAGGCTGCTGCCGAAGTTCTGGCCGCCAACGGCGTAAAGGTGCGCATTTACAGCGCCCTGATGCCGGTTCCCGCACTGAGCTTTGCTACCCGGTATTATAACTGCAACGCCGGTATCATGGTAACGGCATCCCACAACCCGGCCAAGTACAACGGCTATAAGGCCTACGGCCCCGATGGCTGCCAGATGACCGATGAGGCCGCTGACATCGTGTACGCCGAAATCCAGAAGACCGACATCCTGACCGGCGCCAAAACCATGCCGTTTGCCGAGGGACTGGAAAAGGGCATCATCGAATACGTTGGCGATGACTGCATCAACGCCCTGTACGAAGCAATCGAAGCCCGCTCCATCCGTCCCGGTATCTGCAAGACCGCCGGCCTGAAGCTGGTTTACAGCCCGCTGAACGGCTCCGGCCTGGTTCCGGTCACCCATGTTCTGCATGACATCGGCATTACCGATATCACCGTTGTGCCGGAACAGGAAAAGCCGGACGGCAATTTCCCCACCTGCCCGTACCCCAATCCCGAAATTTTCGAGGCTCTGCGCCTTGGCCTGGAACTGGCCGAAAAGTCTGGTGCAGACCTGATGCTGGCCACTGACCCCGATGCTGACCGCGTTGGCATTGCCGTTAAGTGCAAGGATGGCAGCTATGAGCTGCTTTCCGGCAACGAAGTCGGCGTTCTGCTGCTGGATTACATCTGCGCGGGCCGCATTGAGCAGGGGACCATGCCCAAAGACCCCGTCATGTGCAAGTCCATCGTGTCCACCCCGCTGGCGGACAAGGTGGCCGAGCATTACGGTGTTGAGTGCCGCAATGTGCTGACCGGCTTTAAGTGGATCGGCGATCAGATTGCCAAGCTGGAAGCTGCTGGTCAGGTTGACCGCTTCATCTTTGGCTTTGAGGAAAGCTATGGTTACCTGGCTGGTCCTTACGTCCGCGATAAGGATGCCATCATCGGCTCTATGCTGATTTGCGAAATGGCTGCTTATTACCGCGCAAAGGGCAGTTCCATCAAGGAAGAGCTGGAGCGCATTTACGCCGAGTATGGCCGCTACCTGAACAAGGTTGACAGCTTTGAGTTCCCGGGCCTGTCCGGCATGGACAAGATGGTGGGCATTATGTCCGGCCTGCGCGAGAACCCGCCCAAGGACTTTGGCGGTGACGCCGTTGTAAAGGTTGTGGACTATAAAAAGCCTGAAGAGACCGGTCTGCCCGCCGCCAACGTGCTGATCTACACCCTGGCATCCGGCTGCACCGTTGTGGTGCGCCCCTCCGGCACCGAGCCGAAGATCAAGACCTACTTTACCACCAAGGGCAAAGACCTGGCCGAAGCCGAAGCCAAGAAAGAAGAACTGGCCGCTGCCGTTAAGCCGCTGCTGGCATAATGTGATTCCATAGGTTTGGCGCTTTTGGGCCGCCTGCTGTAATACGCAGACGGCCTTTTTTGTATGCAGCCCCCTAGCCGCCGCAGTGAGGAAATAACGCGCATTTTCAGGCTCCGCTTGGGAAATCACCCCTCGGTCACCTTCGGCGACAGCTCCCCACGAAGGGGAGCCAAAGGCTTTGCGGAAAATTGTTGTGGCATCTGCTACAAGGCCCCGGAACGGTCAAGACCGTTCCCTACAGAGCATTTTATTGTGTGCGGCCAACCCACAAACACCCAGTAGGGCGGGGGTACCCGACTCCGCCGGAAACTTACCGGAGCAGATACAAAAAACGTGTGATGTACTTTGCCCCACAGTAGGAAACGGCGTCCTCGACGTCCCGGATGGGCATATAAATGATTGCACTTTTGCTGGCAATTTGCCGCCGCAAAAGATTGCCCGCACTACTTGACAAAGCACAAAAACTCTGGTAAAATACTCTAGCAATCGTTCAGAGGGCTGCTCCACACGCACAGGATGGCGTCTGCTGGTAGCCGAAATTCGAAGATTGTGATGAGCACATATATCAAGTATGGCTCCCTTTAGTCATGATCGAGAAAGAGGTGAAATGAAAATGAAGCAGGGTATTCATCCCAACTATGTGGATTGCACCATTACCTGCGCATGCGGCAACGTGATCCATACCCGCGATACCAAGCCGGAGATCCGCGTTGAAGTTTGCAGCAAGTGCCATCCCTTCTACACCGGCAAGCAGAAGCTGGTTGACACCGGCGGACGTGTTGAGCGCTTTAAGCGCCGCTACGCCAACAAGGCTGGCAAGTAATTGCATTAAGGTTTTGTATACCGCAGATGGCAACATCTGCGGTATTTTTTTCAAATACATCATCTTGCATCTCAAAGGAGAACCCCTATGCCGGACTATCAAACGATCCGCGGTATTTCCACCTTTGAATATGAAGAAAAGCGCTCCCGCTTTATTGCTTCCGCTGCGTTTGCCGATACCGAGGAAGCTGCCCTTGCCCACCTGAACCGCATCAAAGCGGCCAACCGCACCGCGCGGCATAATGTGTATGCCTATGTTCTGCGCGAGGGCGGCCGCACCCGCTACAGTGATGACGGCGAACCCGCCAAAACCGCCGGTACCCCTGTGCTGGAAGCCATCGGCCATGCGGGGCTTTCGGATGTGATCGTGGTGGTTACGCGGTACTTTGGCGGAGTTCTGCTGGGTACCGGCGGGCTGGTGCGGGCCTACACCGCGGCGGCATCCGGAGCCTTGCAGCAGGCGGAGATTGTCAGCATGCGGCTGGTGACGGATTGCGCCGTGACCGTGCCATACCCCAAGTTTGAACAGGCCCAGCGGATGATCACAGCCGCCGGGGCCAAACTGCAGGAACCGGAGTATGCCGACGCTGTGACCCTGCGCTGGCGCATGCCTGCCGGAACCGAAGAAGCCCTGTGCCATGACCTGAGCGAGCTGACCCGCGGCAGTGCCGAAGTGACGATCAGCAAACCACTTTACGCAGCTTTTTGATGCTGCGCAGTCATTTCTGGCAAGAAAGCAGAATTTCCCATGAAATTTTTACATTTCATACAAGTGTTTGGCGGCTTTTTATCGTATTTATAATATAGAGAGCCGTTTTTGGGCATGATATGCCCAACGGGGAACCGGATAGGGGAAAGGAGGCTGCGCCGTGACTGTGCGGGAAGAGACCCAGACAATTGAACGCCTGACCTTAAGCCCCTATGCCGCTTTAAGTGAGCAGAGCTTTGGCCGCCGCACCCCGGAACCGGAAGATGACCTGCGGACCTGCTACCAGCGTGACAGGGACAGAATTTTGCACTGTAAAAGTTTCCGGCGGTTGAAGCAGAAAACACAGGTGTTTCTTTCGCCTGAGGGCGACCACTACCGCACCCGGCTGACCCACACGCTGGAAGTCAGCCAGATTGCCCGAACCATTGCCCGCGCCCTGCGGCTGAATGAGGACCTGACCGAAGCCATTGCCCTGGGGCATGATCTTGGCCACACCCCATACGGCCACGCGGGGGAGCGCGCACTGAACCGGCTGTGCCCCGGCGGGTTTACCCACTACCGCCAAAGCCTGCGGGTGGTGGACTACCTGGAAAAGGACGGCAAGGGCCTGAACCTTTGCTGGGAGGTGCGCAACGGGATTATTACCCACACCAAAGGCGCCTGGGCCCGCACGATGGAAGGCTGTACCGTGCGCTATGCGGACCACATTGCCTTTTTGAACCATGATATTGAGGATGCCGTGGCCGCCGGTGTGCTGAACCCCACCGCCCTGCCGCGGGATGCCGTGCAGGTGCTGGGAGATACCAAATCCCGGCGCATCACCACAATGATCACCGACCTTGTGACAAACAGCGCAAACTGCAAAAATGGGAAAATGCAGTTTTCCCCCGAAGTGGAGGAGGCATACGGTGTGCTGAAAGACTTTATGTACAGCACGGTGTATGTGGACAAGGATGCCAAGCGCGAAGAGAAAAAAGTGGACAAGATGATCGAAGCGCTGTATGAGCGCCTTTGCGCGGACCCCACGCTGATGCCTAATTTTTATATGCAGGTGGCATATCACCAGGGAATGGACCGTGCCGTGGCGGATTATATTTCCGGCATGAGCGATGAATTTGCTACCCGCCTGTTTGAGGAGCTGTTTGTGCCGCAAAAGTGGCAGGTGCTATAAAATTGGCAGGATGTTAGAGCACTGCCGCCCGCCCCGAAGGGGCGCACATTGTGCGCCCGCTAACCTATAAATTATTACGATATATACGCGAAAGGAGGCCCGGAGCCCCATTGATCCCACAGGAATACATACAGGAAGTGGTTGCACGCAATGATATTACCGAAGTAATCGGCCAATATGTGCAGCTGCGTCATCGCGGGCGGACCTATACCGGGCTGTGCCCTTTCCATAACGAGAAAACCCCTTCGTTTACCGTCTACCCGGATACCCAAAGTTTTTACTGCTTTGGCTGCGGTGCGGCGGGGGATGTGATTAACTTTGTGCGCAAAATTTCCAACCTGGGCTATGTGGAAGCTGTTAAACAGCTGGCGGGCCGCGCCGGGATGCCCATGCCGGAGGAGGACGACCAGGAAAGCCGTTCCCGCTCCCGCCTGTTGGAGATCAACCGCAACGCCGCGCGCTATTTTTATGACCAGCTCAACGCCCCAACGCCGGAAGCCGCCATGGCCCGCCGCTACTGGCGCGAAAAACGCGGCCTTTCGGATGCGGCCATCCGCCGGTTTGGCTTGGGCTATGCACCGGAAGATTTTGTGGGCCTTCTGCACTACCTGCGCCACCGCGGCTTTACCGAGCCGGAATTGGAATCCTCCGGCCTTGTCAAGCGTAGCGCCAAGGGCAATCTGTATGATATCTTCCGCCACCGCGTGATGGTGCCCATCATTGATGTGCGGGGCAATATCATTGCGTTCGGCGGGCGCGTGATGGATGATTCCAAGCCGAAATACATCAACTCGCCCGAAACGATGGTCTACCACAAATCCCGCACGCTGTTTGCGCTGAATGTGGCAAAAAAATCAACGTCCAAGCGGTATATCCTCTGCGAAGGGTATATGGACGTCATCTCGATGCACGAAGCCGGGTTTGATACCGCTGTCTGTGCCTGCGGCACGGCTTTGACGCCGGAGCAGGTCAAGCTGCTGACGGAATACGCCGACGAAGTGGTGCTGAGCTATGACTCGGACGAAGCAGGCCAGAAGGCAACGGAGCGCAGTTTGGCGCTGTTTTCCGGTACCAATTTGCAGGTGCGGGTGCTGAACATCCCCGGTGCCAAGGACCCGGATGAATTTATCCGCACCTATGGCCGCGACCGGTTTGAAGCCGTGCTGGAAGGCACCGCAACCCCGCTGGAGTTCAAGCTGGCTAAGGCAGTGAAAAAATATGACCTGCGCAACGATGCCCAGCGCCTGCAATATGTGGATGAAGCCATCGGCATTCTGGCAGGCAGCGCGGTCAGCCCCACAGCGCGGGATGTGTATGCCGGGCGCATTGCGGAGCAGACCGGCATTGATAAAAAGGCTGTGTTGGTCCAGCTGGAAAGCGCCGTGCGCGGGGCCGGGCGCAGGGCGCGCCGCAAAGAGCAGAACGAACTTTCCCGCCAGGGGATTGCGGCGGATATCCGCGTGCCCTATGACCGCGGGGGCGAAGCTGCCCTGGGGGCCGCAAGCGCCGCCCGCCAGCTTGTGGCGGCTATGCTGCAGGATGCCGGCGCCATCCCCTACATCCGGGAGCGGCTGAACCTTGGCATGGTGGTGCTGCCGGAAATGCAGCAGGCAATCAAGGCGATTTACGACTGCGCCGCCCGCGGCCAGCCCGCCAACGCCACGACCCTTTCCCCCTTGTTGGAGGAAAAAGCCTACAGCCAGGTGATGCTGGCTCAGGCCCAAAACGCCGATACCCGCCTGACCCGCCGGGATATTGATATGCTGCTGGATCGTTTGCAGACCGCAAACCCCGAAAGCGCCCAGGTGGCAGGCACCACAGATGATGAATTCCGGCAGAAATTTGCCGCCCTTGCCCGCAAAAAAGTGGGCGAACGCCCGCCGGAAGAATAATTTCCACCCGGCCAAAACCATGTTGTTTTATCCCGTTCCAGTAAAATGGGCAGAATAAAAACCAAAGGAGAAACTACTTATGGCAGAAAAGAAAGATTCGATTCGCAACCTGATTGAACAGGGCCGCCGTGCCGGCAAATTGACCAGCACCGAAATCAGTGACGCTATGGAAGAAAGCAGCCGTGTTATTGACGCGGAGCAGATGGAAAAGCTGTACGAAGAGCTGGAAAGCAACGGCATTGAAGTGGTGGATGATGACGCCACTGATATGTCCGCTGTGGCCGATATGGGCGAGGAGGGGATGGATGACTTTGAGGATACCGTTACCTCGGACGGCATTACCATTGATGACCCCGTTAAGGTTTACCTGAAAGAGATCGGCCGCGTGCCCCTGCTGACCCCCGATGAGGAAGTGCAGCTGGCCCTGGATATCCAGAAAGGCGGCAAGGACGGCGAACGCGCCAAGCAGCGCCTGAGCGAAGCCAACCTGCGTCTGGTAGTTTCCATTGCAAAGCGCTATGTGGGCCGCGGCATGCAGTTCCTGGACCTGATCCAGGAGGGTAACCTGGGTCTGATCAAAGCGGTTGAAAAGTTTGACCATACCAAGGGCTTCAAGTTCTCCACCTATGCAACGTGGTGGATCCGCCAGGCCATCACCCGCGCCATTGCGGATCAGGCCCGCACCATCCGTATCCCTGTGCATATGGTGGAAACCATCAACAAGGTCAAAAAGGTTTCCAGCCAACTGCTGCACGAAAACGGCCATGAGCCCAGCGCCGAAGAAATTGCCGAGCGCCTGGATATGCCGGTGGACAAAGTGCGCGAGATTATGCGCGTGGCACAGGAACCCGTCAGCCTCGAAACCCCCATCGGTGAGGAGGAAGATAGCCACTTGGGCGACTTTATCCCCGACGAGGAAGCCCCCGTTCCCGCCGAAGCCGCCAGCCAGACCCTGTTGAAAGAGCAGCTGGCCGATGTGCTGAAAACCCTGACCCCGCGTGAAGAAAAGGTCCTGCGCCTGCGTTTTGGCCTGGAAGATGGCCGCCCCCGCACGCTGGAAGAGGTGGGCAAGGAGTTCAACGTTACCCGTGAACGTATCCGCCAGATCGAAGCAAAAGCCCTGCGCAAGCTGCGCCACCCCAGCCGCAGTAAAAAGCTGCGCGACTTCCTGGATTGATGCCGTGATTCTTATATAGAATAGAAATAGCAAATTAAAATCATCTGCACCCGTACTGCTGTTTGCCCGGCGGTGCGGGTGTATTTTTGTGTGCAGCAGGCATAAATGACAAAGCCACAGCATACGATTACCCTGATGATATAGGGGAGGGGATAACGATGTGTGGAATTGCCGGACAGATCAGCGCGGACCCAAATAAGATTGCAGCCAACTACCCAGCTTACTGCCGAATGCAGAAAAGCCTTGCACGCCGCGGGCCGGACCAGCGGGGAATGTACCTGCACGGCCATGCGGCGCTGATCCATGCGCGGCTGGCTGTGGTGGATCTGGAAAACGGCTGCCAGCCCATGGTGCTGGAGCAGGGCGGGGAGAAATACATTCTGGTGTACAACGGCGAGCTGTACAACACGCCGGAGCTGCACGCCCAGCTTGCGGCTCTGGGCCATCGCTTTGTAAGCCATTCCGATACTGAGGTTTTGTTACATGCTTTTGCCCAGTGGGGGCCAGACTGTCTGGAAAAGCTGAACGGTATTTTTGCATTTGCTGTGTGGCAGCAGCGGGCGCAAAAGCTCTTTCTGGCGCGGGACCGCATCGGGGTCAAGCCGCTGTTCTATGCCCTGCGCGGGAACAGCCTGATCTTTGCTTCCGAGCTGAAAACGCTGCTCTGCCACCCGGAGATCCCGCCGCAGGTGGATGCCCATGGGCTGGCCGATGTGCTGCTGCTCGGCCCCGGCCGCACGCCGGGGTGCGGGGTGTTCCGCAATGTGCAGGAATTGAAGCCCGGCTGCTGTGCAGAATACACTGTGCCACAGGTTGGTGCGCCGCGCCTCACCGTGCGCCGCTACTGGCAGCTGACCGACCACGAACATCCCGATGATTTTACCCACACCGCAGCCAAAGTGCGGGACCTGGTGATGGATGCCGTCACGCGGCAGCTGGTATCGGATGTGCCGGTGGCAACCTTCCTTTCCGGCGGGCTGGATTCCAGCCTGATTTCGGCAATCGCGGATTCCCACTTTACGGCGCGGGGCAAAACGCTGCAGACTTTCTCGGTCGGTTATCAGGATAACAAAAAGTACTTCCACGCCACCCATTTCCAGCCCAGCCCGGATGCGCCGTATATCCGCACCATGAACCAGTTCTTGAATGCGCAGCATACCTGGGTAACGCTGGACAGCGAAGCACTGGCCGCCGCCCTGCTGGAAGCGGTGGACGCCCGCGACCTGCCCGGTATGGCGGATGTGGACTCCTCGCTGCTGCTGTTCTGCCGTGAGATCCGTAAAACAGCCACCGTGGCACTTTCCGGCGAGTGCGCGGACGAGATATTTGGCGGTTACCCCTGGTACAGGGATAAGACCGTGCGGGAGCGGTATGGCTTTCCTTGGGCGCAGAGCACGGCATACAGGGTCAGCTTTTTTAAGCCGGAGGTGTTCGGCGGCATTGACCCGGCGGCGTATATTGATGAAGGCTACCGCGCCACGCTGGAGCAAACTTCCATCCGCCCCGGTCTGGATCCCCTGGAACAACGGATGCGCCAGATGTTTGCCCTGAACTTTAACTGGTTTATGCAGACCCTTTTGGACCGCAAAGACCGAATGAGTATGTACAGCGGGCTGGAAGTGCGCGTGCCGTTCTGCGATTACCGCATTGCGGAATACCTGTACAGCGTGCCGTGGGAATATAAGGATCACGAGGGCCACGAAAAAGGCCTGCTGCGCCAGGCGATGCAGGGCGTGCTGCCCACGGAAGTGTTGTGGCGAAAAAAGAGCCCCTACCCTAAAACATGGAACCCGGCGTATTTGAACGCTGTCAGCGCCATGCTGCGCAGTGCGATGCAGGACCCGGATGCCCCGCTGCTGCGTATTGCCAAGAGGGCAGCGCTGGAACAGCTGTTGACCGCTTCCGAGACTGCGACCCCCTGGTATGGCCAGCTGATGACCACCCCGCAGACCATTGCCTGGTTTGTGCAGCTGAATTACTGGCTGCAAAAATACCGGGTGGAGCTGGTGTAAATACCCGTGTGGCGGGCCCGGCATCAAACGCATAACACCAAAAACAGACGAGTGCCCACCCTGCACACGGATAACGGCGGGAAGGGCACTTTTTGTTTGCAAAGCGTAAAAACCGGGAAAATGCAGAAAAAACGCAGGCTGCAACCCATACAAAAAACACACAAGGTAATTGGGCATTGTGCCAATTAGCGGCATTTCAAGGATTTGTCAAGTGGCAGAAGAAATGCAAAAATAGCACTTTGCCAAAAGAAATGTGACACGCATCCGGGCGTTCAATTGCCTGATAAAAAAACACGCAAAATGCCAAAAGAGCCCTTGACAATCAGCTTTTTGGCTGGTATACTGGCATAGTATCACAAAATGGAATAGAGCGCCCTAAAGGAATTTTGATTTTTCCGCGTTTTTTCAAACTTTGTTAAAAACGACGAATGTTCCAAGAAAATCATTGCTTCGGCGGAGCGCTTTTGCCAAAAACAAATCTGAACGGAATAGGAGTGGTCGCATTTTATGGTAAAGGTCAAGCCCGTACAAAACGGTCGAACCTCCAGAATGAGCTTTTCCCGCATCAACGAAGTGATTGGCATGCCCAACCTCATCGAGATCCAGAAAAACTCTTATAACTGGTTCCTGGACGAGGGCCTGCGCGAAGTGTTCCACGACATTGACGCGATCGAGGATTACACCGGGAATCTCTCGCTGGAATTTGTCGATTACCGTCTGGACAAGCACCCCAAATATACCATTAAAGAATGTAAAGAGCGTGACGCAACGTATGCTGCGCCGCTTTATGTCACTGCGCGCCTGTTGAACAAGAGCACCGGCGAAGTGAAGGAACAGGAAATTTTCATGGGCGATTTCCCGCTCATGACGGATTCCGGCACTTTCATCTCCAACGGTGCAGAACGTGTTATCGTCAGCCAGCTGGTTCGTTCGCCCGGCGTGTTCTATGCTTCCAGCAAGGACCGTACCGGCAAGGACCTTTTCACCGCAACCATGAACCCCAACCGCGGCGCATGGCTGGAATACGAAACCGATTCTTCCGATGTATATTATGTGCGCATTGATAAAAACCGCAAGCTGCCGGTTACTACCTTCCTGCGCGCACTGGGTCTTGGCACCGATGAGCAGATTCGCCAGTACTTCGGCGATTCTGAACCCAAAATCAACGCCACCCTGGAAAAGGATATCACCCATTCCACAGAGGAAGCCCTGCTGGAGTGCTACCGCAAGCTGCGCCCCGGCGAGCCGCCGACGGTGGAAAGCTCCCGCAGCCACATCAACCTGCTGTTCTTTGATCCGCGCCGTTACGACCTGGCTCGTTTTGGCCGCTTCAAGATGAACAACAAGCTGTGCCTGTTCCGCCGTATTGCGGGCTATAAGACTGCCGAGGACATCATTGCCCCGCTGACCGGCGAACTGCTGGCCGCCAAGGGCGAGCGCATCAACCACGAAAAGGCTGTTGAAATTGATAACGCCGGTGTTTCCCGCGTTACTGTTATCGTGGAGCGCAAGGGCCAGGATCCGGTCAATGTGATCGTGTTCTCCAACGGCTGTGTCGATGCCCAGAGTTTCTTCAGCTTTGACGTGAAGGAATGCGGCATCAACGAGCGCGCTTCCTTCGCCGAAATCCGTAAGATTCTGGATGCTACCTCCGATCCGGAAGAGCAGAAAGAACTGCTGACCAAGAATCATGATAAGCTCATCAGCCGCACCGTTACCGTTGAAGATATCTTTGCTTCCGTCAACTACCTGCTGGGCCTTGACCATGGCATCGGCGTGACCGATGAAATCGACCACTTGGGCAACCGCCGCGTGCGCAGCGTTGGCGAATTGCTGCAGAACCAGTTCCGCATCGGCTTTGCCCGTATGGAGCGCGTTGTGCGCGAGCGCATGACCCTGCAGAACCAGGAATCCGGCGAGATCACCCCGCAGAGCCTGGTCAACATCCGCCCGGTCGTGGCTGCCATCCGTGAGTTCATCGGTTCCAGCCCACTGTCTCAGTTCATGGACCAGAACAACCCGCTGTCTGAGCTGACCCATAAGCGCCGTCTGTCCGCTTTGGGCCCCGGCGGTCTGTCCCGTGACCGCGCAGGCTTCGAAGTCCGCGACGTTCATTATACCCACTATGGCCGTCTGTGCCCGATTGAGACGCCCGAAGGTTCCAACATCGGTCTGATCTCCTATCTGGCATCTTTCGCCAAGATCAACAAGTACGGCTTCATTGAGGCACCTTACCGCCGCGTGGATAAAGAAACCGGCGTTGTTACCGATGAAGTTGTTTATATGCCCGCCGACGTTGAAGATGAATACATCGTGGCACAGGCCAACGAACCGCTGGACGAGAACAACCGCTTTGTCCGTTCCCGCGTTTCCGGCCGTCATCGCAACGACATTCAGGAATTTGCCCGTGAACAGGTCGATTTCATGGATGTCTCTCCGCGAATGATGGTTTCTGTGGCTACCGCCTGCATTCCCTTCCTGGAAAACGATGACTGTAACCGTGCTCTGATGGGCTCCAACATGCAGCGTCAGGCTGTGCCTCTGATGGTTACCCAGCGCTCTCTGGTTGCTACCGGCATGGAATATAAGGCTGCTACCGACTCCGGCGTCTGCGTGCTGGCTGCCCATGACGGCACCGTTGAAAGCGTTGACGCAGATAAGGTCGTTGTCCGTCTGGAAGATGGCTCCGCCGATACCTATGAACTGATTAAGTTTATGCGCTCCAACCAGGGAACCTGCGTCAACCAGCGCCCCGCCGTCTATGTGGGCGATGTTGTCAAGAAGGGCGACGTTCTGGCTGACGGCCCCGCCACCAAGGACGGTGAGATCTCTCTGGGCAAGAACGCTCTGATCGGCTTCATGACCTGGGAAGGCTACAACTATGAGGACGCTGTTCTGCTGAACGAAAAGCTGGTCCGCGAGGATATCTACACCTCTATCCACATTGAGGAGTACGAGAGCGAAGCCCGCGATACCAAGCTGGGACCTGAAGAGGTGACCCGTGATATCCCCAACGTCGGCGATGATTCCCTGAAGGATCTGGACGACCGCGGCATTATCCGCATCGGCGCCGAAGTCAAGACCGGCGATATTCTGGTTGGTAAGGTTACCCCGAAGGGTGAAACCGAACTGACCGCCGAAGAGCGCCTGCTGCGCGCCATCTTTGGCGAAAAGGCACGGGAAGTACGTGATACCTCCCTGCGCGTTCCCCACGGTGCTTACGGCATTGTTGTGGATGTTAAGGTCTTTACCCCCGAAAACTCTGACGAGCTGCAGCCCGGCGTGCGCACCTGCGTGCGCGTCTATATCGCCCAGAAGCGTAAGATCAGCGTTGGCGATAAGATGGCAGGCCGTCACGGCAATAAGGGCGTTGTTTCCCGCATTCTGCCGCAGGAGGACATGCCGTTCCTGCCTGACGGTACCCCGCTGGATATCGTGCTGAACCCCCTGGGCGTTCCTTCCCGTATGAACATCGGTCAGGTGCTGGAAGTCAACCTTGGCTATGTTGCCAAGGCCCTTGGCTGGCATGTGCAGACCCCCGTGTTCGATGGCGCGCACGAATCCGATATCCGTGACTGCCTGGCCGAAGCCCGCGATAAGTGGCATGGCGACCATGCACCGGAATATCCCACCAAGCTGCCCCGCCTGATGGGCGATAAGGGCCACATCATCGATTTCAGCAAGATCGACCTGACCGATGACGGCAAGACCACCGTTTACGATGGCCGTACCGGCGAAAAGTTCCCCTCCAAGGTTACTGTCGGTTATATGTACTACCTCAAGCTGCATCACCTGGTTGATGATAAGATCCATGCCCGTTCCACCGGCCCGTACTCTCTGGTTACCCAGCAGCCTTTGGGCGGCAAGGCCCAGTTCGGCGGCCAGCGTTTCGGCGAAATGGAAGTTTGGGCTCTGGAAGCTTATGGCGCGGCTTACACCCTGCAGGAAATCCTGACTGTCAAGTCTGACGACGTTGTGGGCCGTGTCAAGACCTACGAAGCAATCGTCAAGGGCGAAGATGTGCCGAATCCGGGCATCCCCGAAAGCTTCCGCGTTATGCTGAAAGAACTGCAGAGCCTTGGCCTGGATATTGTTGTTCAGGATAAGGAAGGCAACGCTGTTGATATGCGTCAGGAATATGACGATGACGATGCCAACTTTGACAACAGCGATATCGGTGATAATGTTCTGCTGGAAAGCGAGCTGCAGGATGATTACAGTGTCAAGGATGCCGATGAAGGCTTTGACGACGACCTGGGCGATGAGGAGCCGGATGAAGCTTCTCTGGCACAGATCGAAGCCGACAATGGCGACGACCTGTTCGACGGTGAATGATCGGAATGCTGTTTACGTCACGATTAAATGAGAGGGTTCGCTGAATGGAAAATAAAGAGTTCGATTCTATCAAGATCGGCCTTGCTTCTCCCGACCAGATCCGTGCCTGGAGCTATGGCGAGGTCAAGAAACCTGAAACCATCAACTACCGCACCCTGAAGCCGGAGCGCGACGGCCTGTTCTGCGAGCGCATTTTTGGACCTACCAAGGACTGGGAATGCCACTGCGGCAAGTATAAGCGCATCCGCTATAAGGGCAAGATCTGCGATAAGTGCGGTGTCGAAGTTACCCGCGCTAAGGTCCGCCGCGAGCGCATGGGCCACATTGAGCTGGCTGCACCCGTTTCGCACATCTGGTATTTCAAGGGCATTCCCAGCCGCATTGGCCTGATGCTGGACATCGGCCCCCGCCAGCTGGACAAGGTGCTCTACTTTGCAAACTATATCGTTACCGATCCCGGCTTTACTCCGCTGGAGAAAAAGCAGCTCCTGACCGAACGCGAGTACAAGGAGATGCGGGAAAAGTACGAAGATACCTTTGAAGCCGGCATGGGCGCCGAAGCCGTCCAGAAGCTGCTGGCTGAGATCGACCTGGAAGCTCTGTCCGCAGAGCTGCATGAGGAACTGGAAAAGGCTACCGGCCAGAAGCGCGTCCGCCTGTTGAAACGCCTGGAGTGCGTTGATGCATTCCGCCTGTCCGGCCAGCGCCCGGAGTGGATGATCCTGAACGTTGTTCCGGTCATCCCGCCGGATATCCGCCCCATGGTCCAGCTGGATGGCGGCCGCTTTGCGACTTCCGACCTGAACGATCTGTACCGTCGCGTGATCAACCGCAACAACCGTCTGAAGCGCCTGCTGGAGCTGGGCGCTCCCGACATCATCGTGCGCAACGAAAAGCGCATGCTGCAGGAAGCAGTTGACGCCCTGATCGATAACGGCCGCCGCGGCCGCCCGGTCACTGGCCCCAACAACCGCGCCCTCAAGAGCCTTTCCGATATGCTGAAGGGCAAGCAGGGCCGCTTCCGCCAGAACCTGCTGGGCAAACGTGTTGACTACTCTGGCCGTTCCGTTATCGTTGTCGGCCCTGAGCTGAAGATGTACCAGTGCGGTCTGCCCAAAGAGATGGCTCTGGAGCTGTTCAAACCCTTCGTTATGAAGGACCTGGTCCAGAAGGGCATTGCCTCCAACATCAAGGCTGCCCGCAAAAAGGTCGAGCGTGCTTCCACCGAGGTGTGGGACTCTCTCGAAACCGTCATCAAGGGCCATCCCGTTCTGCTGAACCGTGCACCTACCCTGCACCGCCTGGGCATTCAGGCATTTGAGCCCGTTCTGGTCGAAGGCCACGCCATCAAGCTGCACCCGCTGGTCTGCACCCCCTTCAACGCTGACTTCGACGGCGACCAGATGGCTGTCCATCTGCCGCTGTCCACCGAAGCACAGCGCGAAGCCAAGATGCTGATGCTGGCTTCCGGCAACCTGCTGAAGCCGTCTGACGGCGAACCTGTCACCGTGCCCACGCAGGATATGATCCTGGGCTCTTACTACCTGACCATGGTCAACCCCGAAGACCCCGGCCACGACAAGGTGTTCCGCGATGAGGACGAAGCCCTGATGGCTTACGCCGAGCATATCGTCACCCTGCAGGCTCCCGTTAAGGTGCGCCGCACCATGGACTTTGGCAACGGCCCCGAAACCGCCCTTGTCACCACCACTGTCGGCAAGATCATCTTCAACACCCCCATCCCGCAGGATCTGGGCTATGTGGATCGCAACGACCCCGAACATAAGTTCGATTACGAAGTCGATTTCCAGGTCACCAAGAAGAAGCTGCCCGACATCATCAGCCGCTGCCTGACAAAGCATGGCACCAAGCGCTGCGCTATCATGCTGGACCACATCAAGGCACAGGGCTATAAGTATTCCACCCTTTCTGCCATCACCGTTGCCGTGCCTGACGCTATCATCCCCGAAGAGAAGCCGGAGATCCTGGCTGCGGCTGACAAGAAGGTTGAAAAGGTCATGAAGAACTTCAACCGTGGTCTTATCTCTGATGAAGAGCGCTATAAGAACACCGTTGAGATCTGGCAGGCAGCTACCGAGGAAGTTTCCAACGCTCTGTCTACCAACCTGAAGACCCACCACCAGCGCAACCCCATCTATATGATGTCCGACTCTGGTGCTCGTGGTTCTATGGACCAGATCAAGCAGCTGGCCGGCATGCGCGGCCTGCTGGCTAACACCGCAGGTAAAACCCTGGAAATGCCTATCCGTGCAAACTACCGCGAAGGCCTGAACATCTTGGAGTACTTCATCTCTTCTCGAGGCGCTCGTAAAGGTTTGACCGATACCGCACTGCGTACGGCTGACTCTGGCTACCTGACCCGCCGTCTGGTTGACGTTTCTCAGGAAGTCATCATCCGCGAGGAAGACTGCCACGCTACCGAGGGTATCCTCGTCAGCGAGATCAGCGAAGGCAACGCTACCATCGAAAGCTTCTCCGAGCGTCTGATTGGCCGTTATGCTCTGAATGACGTGAAAGATCCCAAGACCGGCGAACTCATTGTGTCCAAGGACAAGATGATGGATATGTTCGACGCTGAAAAGATCAAAGCTGCCGGTATTACCGAGCTGGAGATCCGCAGCGTGATGACCTGCCGTGCTCACGTTGGCGTCTGTGCCCGCTGCTACGGCTCCAACATGTCCAACGGCCAGTGCGTTAAGGTCGGTGAATCCGTCGGTATCATTGCGGCACAGTCCATCGGCGAACCCGGTACTCAGCTGACCATGCGTACCTTCCATACTGGCGGTATCGCATCTGCTGAAGATATTACTCAGGGTCTTCCGCGTGTTGAAGAACTGTTCGAGAGCCGCCGCCCGAAGGCAATGGCTATCATGTCCGAGATCGCCGGTACCGTCCATATTGACGATACCAAGAAGAGCCGCCACGTTGAAGTGACCGGTGTTGACGATAACGGCGCACCGGTTACCAAGAGCTACCTGATCCCGTTCGGCCACCGCCTGAAGGTGATGGAGGGCGATGTGCTCGTCAAGGGCGCACTGTTGACCGAAGGCCATGCTTATCCGCAGGATATCCTGGCTGTCAAGGGCCGCATTGCTACCCAGAACTACCTGATCAGCGAAGTCCAGAAGGTTTACCGTCTGCAGGGCGTTGAAATCAACGATAAGCATATCGAAGTTATCGTCCGCCAGATGATGCGTAAGGTTCGCATTGACGATGCAGGTTCCAGCGAGTTCATCATGGGCAGCGTTGTCAACCGCCGCGATGTGATGATCGAGAACGAGAAGATTCAGGAACGCATTGATGCAGGCGAAACCGACCTGAAGCTGGTCCAGGCCAGTCAGATCCTGCTTGGTATCACCAAGTCCAGCCTGGCAACCGACAGCTTCCTGTCCGCTGCATCCTTCCAGGAAACCACCCGCGTTCTGACCGAAGCCGCCATCAAGGGCAAGGTTGACCCGCTGGCCGGTCTGAAGGAGAACGTCATCATCGGTAAGCTGATCCCCGCCGGAACCGGTTTGCCGGAGGTTGAAGAAGAGCTGGCTCGCGCCGAGGAAATCCGCGATGCCGAAGGCAGCGCTTACGACCACGCTGAAAAGTAAGACTTTTCTTATCTGATAAGCTTAGCCTGACAATAAAACATAACATCCCCCACAGCATTCTCCGCACGGGCAACTGCGAACGGAAAGGGTACTGTGGGGGATTTTTTATGCTGCTTTGCAGGAAATGAAACTGCTTATTGCGGAAAAGTGGCAGAAAAGTGATACAAAGTTGCTTGAAAATAGTAGTACAGCTGTGCTATGCTGGCCCCAAAGAAAGGGGGATAGCACCATGACATTGGGAGAGAAAATTGCATCCGCCCGGAAAGAAAAAGGCATGACCCAGGAAATGCTGGCAGAGCAGCTGGGGGTAACACGGCAGGCTGTGGCAAGGTGGGAAACAGGGAAAGCTCTGCCCGGCACAGCCAACCTGTTTATGCTGCGGCAGCTGCTGGGAATTCCGTTGGAAGCAGCGGATATGGGAGCGACTGATTTAGAAGGGACAACGGGAACGGAAAAATCGGGAACATTAGCAACCACAGAAAAAGCAGAAAGCCTGACAGCAAAGCAGAAGTGGATGCTGCTTGCGGCAGCGGCAATTCTGCTGTGGTTTGCTCTGCAATTTGTTGGGCTTGGCGCGGCAGTGGGGCTTCTGCTGCTCTTGCTGATTCTAATTATTGTGCTCTTTTTGATAGCAATAGGGAAAAGCGGTATTGTGGCGGCTGCAAAATCAACAGGCAAAAGAATGTTGTATCTGATAGCGGCAATGCTGCTGGCACTCGTTCTATGGAGCGTTGCTTTTGTGGCATCAGCAAACTACCAAAGCAAGGCCATCTGGAGTATGCCGCAGGAGGAATGGCAAAGCTACCCCGAGGTTGCCGCATGGATGCAGCACTGCGAAACAATGGGAAATGGTGTTTATATGCAGCGGGTGGACCTGCCTTACGACCAGGGGAATACAACCGCATATCTTGTCTGCCGCAAGGGCGTGACCAATGAACAGGCGGGAAAAATCACCCCCAATCCACTGCGGCTGCGCTTCTGGGTTACTTATCAGGCAGGGGAGAGCGAGCCCATGCTGGATGTGCTGACGTTCTGCGGAAATAAAGACTATCAGGTGTTTTTCAGAATCAGGAAAGATCAGTCTGATTGTATCTTTACGACAAATGAAAGTGAAGCGTTGGCAGGAGAAGTAAGAAGCCTGCTGGAAAGCCGGGCAAATGACAAATAAAGAAAGTTAGAGAAATGAGCCTGTGCAGGAACCGTGCATAAACACTGTTTCTGCGCAGGCTTTTTGTTAAGGCAATACCGCATAATTCTAAGTGCCGATACGGCGAGCGAGGTGCGGCAGCTGCTAAGCCAAAAGCGCAGATAATACTGGATGTCTTATCGAGCATTTTGGCAACGCAGATGCCGTGCCGCAGCCGTCGGAGCGGTGCTTAAGCCGTAAGGCGGGAATTGTGCGGTATTGCCTTAAATAAAAACGGATTTGTTTTTTCTAACATTTGGTGTATAATACTTTTATACTGGGTTTGTCTGTGCAGGATGAATGGTGCCTGCATGGAGGGCAGGGGAGAACGCTTCCCTGACAGGCTCAGAAAGACACCATATAGAAAAGGAGAATCCGCCATGTCGGAAGCATTGAAAGAACGCAAAGAGATGGACCCGCAGTACCAGTGGGACCTGACCAAAATGTACGCCAGCGATGCGGAATGGGAAAAGGCTTTTGCCGCCATTGACCCCAAAATTGAAGCTTTGGCTGCCTGGGAGGGCAAGCTGAACAACGCTGCCAGCATTCGTGAATTTTATGATGCAGAAATCGGCGTGTTCCGTGAACTGGAAAACCTGGCTGTCTACACCAGCCTGCGTCTGAGCGAGGATACCCGTGCTGATGACGCCCAGAGCATGGATGCCCGCGCTACCGCCAAATATGTAAAGGCTGTCGGTACCATCGCCTATGCTCAGCCGGAAATCCTGGCACTGCCGCAGGAAACCCTGGATGCCATCATGGCTGACGAGCAGGTTGCCCCCTATCGTTTTGCTCTGGAAGACCTGCTGCGTGCAAAGCCTCACACCCTGACCGCCCCGGAAGAAAAGCTGCTGGCTGCTTTCGGTGAGGCATTCGGCACCCCGAAAAATGTTGCCGATAACCTGGAAGACGCCGACATGGTGTTCGATTCCGTCAAGGATGGCGAGGGCAACGATGTGGAGCTGACCGCTTCCAACTACATCCTGCTGCAAACCTCCAATGACCGCGTGCTGCGCAAGAATGCCTTTGAAAGCTACTACAAGAGCTTCCGCCAGCACATCAACACGCTGGCTGCCTCTTACTCCGGCGCTGTCAAGACCGCTACCGCCGAAGCCTCCGTCCGTCATTATGAATCTTCCCGCGCCATGTCCATGGCAGGGGAGAACGTGCCCGGCCAGGTCTATGATAACCTGGTGGCTACTGTGCGCAAGCACCTGCCGGATATGTACCGCTATGTTGCTCTGCGCAAGCGCATCCTGGGTGTGGACGAGCTGCACTACTATGATGTGTACGCCCCGCTGACCAAGGGCGTCAGCGCCCATTACACCTATGACCAGGCCAAGCAGATGGTTCTGGATGCCGTTGCACCGCTGGGCGAAGAGTACGGCACCATCGTTCGCAAGGGCTTTGCCGAGCGCTGGATCGATGTGTTCCCCAACAAGGGCAAGAGCGGCGGCGCTTACTCCGGCGGCAGCTATGATTCCAACCCCTATATCATGTGCAACTTTACCGGTACGCTGGACAGCGTTTCCACCATTGCGCATGAGATGGGCCACAGCATGCACAGCTGGTTCAGCCGCCATACCCAGCCTGCCCAGTATGCCGACTATACCCTGTTTGTCGCAGAGGTCGCTTCCACCGTCAACGAGAACCTGCTCATTGAGCACCTGCTGGCAGAAAAGAACCAGGATCCCGCAACCCGCCTGGCCCTGCTGAATCAGTACCTCGAAAATTTCAAGGGAACCGTCTACCGCCAGACGATGTTTGCCGAGTTTGAGCGCGATGCCCACGCCATGGCCGAGCGCGGCGAAGCCCTGAACCCCGCCGCCCTGAACAATCTGTACAAGAAGCTCATTGTGGACTACTTTGGACCGGAGCTGGTTGTGGATGACGAAGTACAGTACGAGTGGGCACGCATCCCGCACTTCTACCGCCCGTTCTATGTTTATAAGTATGCAACCGGCTATTCCACTGCCGTGGCATTGTCCGAGGGCATCCTGAAGAACGGCGAACCGGCTGTTAAGAAGTACCTGGAGTTCCTGCACATGGGCGGCAGCGCTTACCCGCTGGATGAGCTGCGCCATGCCGGTGTGGACTTGACCACCCCCGCCCCGGTGGATGCTGCCCTGGATAAGTTCGGCCGCATTCTGGACGAAGCCGAAGCCTGCGTGGCACAGCTGGAAGCTGCAAAATAAGCAGGGGAAAGTCCGAGGGTGTATCTGATTCTTTGTTTTCAGATACACCTTAAGCGCACAATTAGAACCCCCAGTGCAGAAAATCAGCATCTTGCACGATTATTTGAAATATTTTTTGTGAATACTCTTGACAGAGCGTGGTTTATCCGCTATTATAATAAATGCGTGAGTTAAGGGGTCAAGTGCGGCCAAAATGGAAGCACAACCCCCGCAAAAAACTGCGCGGAATAATCAAGAAAGGAGAAAAGAAATGCCTACTTTTAACCAGCTCGTACGCAAAGGCCGTGAGGTCCTGGTAACCAAGAGCACTGCTCCTGCCCTTCAGAAGAGCTACAACTCCCAGAAGAAGCAGTACACCACCATGAACAGCCCCCAGAAGCGTGGTGTTTGCACCGCTGTTCGTACCATGACCCCCAAAAAGCCCAACTCTGCTCTGCGTAAAGTTGCCCGTGTCCGCCTGACGAATGGTATCGAGGTCACCTCCTACATTCCTGGTATCGGCCATAACCTGCAGGAGCACAGCGTTGTCCTGATCCGTGGCGGTCGTGTTAAGGACCTGCCCGGTGTCCGTTACCACATCATCCGTGGTACTCTGGATACTCAGGGTGTTGCAAACCGTAACCAGGCTCGCAGCAAATACGGCGCAAAGCGTCCCAAGGCCGGTGCCAAGAAGTAAGGAAACATCTTTTCGCCATAAAATGGTCAGCTGACCCTTTTGTGGCATAACGGGAGTTTTCTTTAACTTTCGAGTACCGATGATATCATTAATGTGAAGGAGGGAAGAAAGATGCCCAGAAGAGGTAAAATCGCAAAGCGCGAAGTTCTGGCTGATCCTATTTACAATTCCAAGCTCGTCACCCGTCTGGTCAACAGCATCATGCTGGATGGCAAGAAGGGCGTCGCTCAGAAGATCGTTTACGAAGCTTTTGAGACTGTCAAAGAGAAGACCGGCAACGATCCTCTCGAAATGTTCGAGAAGGCCATGGAAAACATCATGCCCAGCCTCGAAGTTAAGGCCCGCCGTGTCGGCGGCTCCACCTACCAGGTTCCCCTGGAGGTCAGCCCCGCCCGCCGCGAGACCCTCGGCCTGCGCTGGCTGACTCTGTACAGCCGCAGCCGTGGTGAAAAGACCATGTCCGCTCGCCTGGCCGCCGAGATCATCGACGCTACCAACAACGTTGGCGGCGCTGTCAAGAAGCGCGAAGATACCCACAAGATGGCAGAAGCCAACAAGGCTTTCGCGCATTACCGTTATTGATCTGCTTACTGAGGAGGTTTAAGCCATGGCAACGCCGAGAGACGTATCCCTGCAAATGACCCGAAATATCGGTATCATGGCCCACATCGACGCAGGCAAGACCACCACCACCGAGCGCATTCTGTACTACACCGGTATTAACCATAAGATCGGCGAAGTTCATGACGGCGCTGCCACGATGGACTGGATGGAGCAGGAACAGGAACGTGGTATCACCATCACTTCCGCTGCAACCACCTGCTACTGGAGCCACACCGAGACCCAGCACGATCCGGCTCTGTTCAAAAAGAACCGTCATCGTATCAACATCATCGACACCCCGGGCCACGTTGACTTTACTGTTGAAGTTCAGCGTTCTCTGCGTGTTCTGGACGGTTCTGTTACCGTTCTGGCCGCAAAGGGTGGCGTTGAGCCTCAGTCTGAAACCGTTTGGCGCCAGGCTGACGAGTACAAGGTTCCCCGCATGGTTTACGTCAACAAGATGGATACCATGGGTGCTGACTTCTTCCGCTGCGTACAGATGATGCATGATCGTCTGCATGCCAACGGTGTGCCTATCCAGCTGCCTGTCGGCCAGGAAGACACTTTCCGCGGCATCATCGATCTGATCGACATGAAAGCTGATATCTACTATGATGATATGGGCAATGATGTGCGCGTTGAGGAAATTCCTGAAGACCTGAAAGAACAGGCTCAGGAATATCATGACAAGCTGATCGAAGCTGTTGCTGAGACCGACGAAGAGCTGATGATGAAGTACCTGGACGGCGAAGAGCTGACCAAGGGAGAAATCAAGGCTGCTCTGCGTAAGGCTACTATTTCCAACGAGATCGTTCCTGTTGTCTGCGGCTCTTCTTACAAGAACCGTGGCGTTCAGAAACTGTTGGATGCAATCGTTGATTATATGCCCGCTCCGACCGACGTTGCGGCCATCAAGGGCACCAACCCGGAGACTGGCGAGGAAGAAGATCGCACTTCTTCCGATGATCAGCCGTTCTCTGCACTGGCATTCAAGATTATGACTGACCCGTATGTCGGTAAGCTGTGCTTCTTCCGCGTGTACTCTGGTACCGTTGAGGCTGGCACCACTGTTTACAACTCTGTTAAGGATCAGGACGAGCGTATCGGCCGTATCCTGCAGATGCATGCAAACAACCGTAAGGATATCGACATCTGCTACGCTGGCGATATCGCCGCTGCTGTTGGTCTGAAGAACACCACCACTGGTGATACCCTGTGCGATGAGAAGCATCCCATCATCCTCGAGTCCATGAACTTCCCCGAGCCGGTTATCCGCGTTGCCATCGAGCCCAAGACCAAGGCTGGCAGCGAGAAGATGGGTATTGCCCTGTCTAAGCTGGCTGAAGAGGACCCGACTTTCCGTACCTGGACCGATGAAGAAACCGGTCAGACCATCATCGCCGGCATGGGCGAGCTCCACCTGGAAATCATCGTGGACCGTCTGCTCCGCGAGTTTAAGGTCGAAGCTAACGTTGGCGCACCTCAGGTTGCCTACCGTGAAACCATCCGCAAGGATGCTAACCAGGAAACCAAGTACGCACGTCAGTCCGGTGGTAAGGGCCAGTATGGTCACGTTAAGATCAAGATTGAGCCCAACCCGGGTAAGGGTTATGAGTTTGTCAACGGTATTGTTGGCGGCGCTATCCCGAAGGAATACATCCCCGCTGTTGACAACGGTATCCAGGGCGCGATGAAGTCCGGCATTCTGGCTGGCTATCCCGTCGTGGATGTCAAGGTCACTCTGTGGGACGGCTCCTATCATGAAGTTGACTCCTCTGAAATGGCGTTCTCCATCGCCGGCTCCATGGCATTCAAGGATGCTATGAAGAAGGCTGATCCCGTCATTATGGAGCCCATCATGAAGGTTGACGTTGTTGTTCCTGACGAGTATATGGGCAACGTCATTGGCGACTTGAACAGCCGCCGCGGCGCGATCCAGAACCAGGAATCCACCGATGGCACTGCCCGTGTCACCGCTATGGTTCCTCTGTCCGAGATGTTCGGTTACGCTACTGACCTGCGTTCCAAGACCCAGGGCCGTGGCCAGTACTCCATGGAGCCGGCTGATTACCAGCAGGTTCCCAAGAGTGTTGCAGATAAGATCATGACCGAGCGCAATAAGGGCTGATTCTGCACAAATTCGCGCAAAATACTTGATTTTTCTTGAAAAATCTAGTATGATAGCCTTACAACAGGCTATTTTATCTGTTTGAATTAAAGGAGGATACTTCCAATGGCTGAAAAGGAAAAATTTGACCGCTCTTTGGAGCATGTCAACATCGGTACCATCGGTCACGTTGACCACGGCAAGACCACTCTGACTGCCGCTATCACCAAGGTTCTGGCTCTGAAGGGCGACGCCGATTTCATGGATTACTCCAGCATCGATAAGGCTCCTGAAGAGAAGGCTCGTGGTATCACGATCAACACCGCTCACGTTGAGTACCACACCGCGAAGCGTCACTATGCCCACGTTGACTGCCCGGGCCATGCTGACTACATCAAGAACATGATCACCGGTGCTGCTCAGATGGACGGCGCTATCCTGGTTGTTGCTGCAACCGATGGCCCGATGCCGCAGACCCGTGAGCACATCCTGCTGGCTCGTCAGGTTGGCGTGCCCAAGATCGTTGTGTTCCTGAACAAGTGCGACATGGTTGACGACGAAGAGCTGCTCGACCTGGTCGAAATGGAAGTTCGCGAACTGCTGGACAGCCAGGATTTCGATGGCGACAACACCCCGATCATCCGTGGTTCCGCTCTGAAGGCTCTGGAGAGCACTTCCAAGGATCCCGATGCTCCGGAATACAAGTGCATTTGGGAGCTGATGGACGCTGTTGACAGCTACATCCCGACCCCGGACCGTGCTGCTGATAAGCCGTTCCTGATGCCCGTTGAGGACGTTATGACCATCTCCGGCCGTGGCACCGTTGCTACCGGTCGTGTTGAGCGTGGTACTGCTCATGTCGGCGATCAGATGGAAATCGTTGGTCTGAAGGAAGAGAAGCTGACCACCACCATCACTGGTCTGGAAATGTTCCGCAAGAGCCTCGAGTTCGCTCAGGCTGGCGACAACATCGGCGCTCTGCTGCGTGGTATTGACCGTGACCAGATCGAGCGTGGCCAGGTTCTGGCTGTTCCCGGCTCTGTTCATCCCCACACCACTTTCGATGGCCATGTTTACGTCCTGAAGAAGGAAGAAGGCGGCCGTCATACCCCGTTCTTCAACAACTATCGTCCTCAGTTCTACTTCCGTACCACCGACGTTACCGGCATCATCACCCTGCCCGAAGGCACTGAGATGTGCATGCCCGGCGACAACGTTGATATGCACGTTGAGCTGATCACCCCGGTTGCCATGGAAGAAGGCATGCGTTTCGCTATCCGCGAAGGCGGCCACACTGTTGGTTCCGGCGTTGTTTCCAAGATCGAGAAGTAATTTTCGGCTTGTGATATAGCTTTCAAGGCTCCTGCTGTTAAGGCAGGGGCCTTTTTGTTGTGTACGACTTATGGGGCGGGGAGGGGGCAAAGGCCGGGTGTGGAAGACCAAGGAAGGCATCATGAAAACATCAGGAATTGTAGATAGGGGAGAGGACACCATTCGGAACTTTGAAAAAGTGGAGCAGAAGGGGGCACTCACACCGCCCTACCTTGGGAAGTTGTATTTTAGGTCGCGGTTAAGGGGCAAGGGTTGATCTATCCCTAAGTTTTCGGAACGGTCAGGAACGCTCTCTACAGTACAATTTATAATGGGCAATTCTCAACCTACAATTTTCCCTTCAAGTTTCCTCCAATCTCTGCCAAATCTCTCAACAACAAGCCAAACCGAAATGGCAAAAAATGCGCGATCACAATACCGGATGATTGGATTAAGAGATTGCAAAGAACATTATCGGGGTAAATGTTCAATTATTTGATAAAAACAGAAATAAACCATTCAAAAATGTTAATAAATACCGTTAAAGAGCCACCGCACCGCAACGCAAATAATGTGCGAAAAACAGGTTTCAGTTGATTCAAGGACAAAAATTTACCTAGAAACCGCTCTAATTAACTATGCAAATTCTGGCAACTGTGATATAATGTATATACCTAGATGTGTCGGAATGGTTATCATTTGCGGGATCAAGGCATGCAGCCGGTACAACGTTTTGTCAGCCGCTGTGCCGGGGCCAAAAGCCCCAAAAGCAGGCCGCAGCCCGGCAAGGGATCGCCAGACCGAGGGGAGCACAACCAGGCGTTTTGCAATCAACACCTGCAAAGTGCCGCACATCTGCCGTACCACTTTTCACACAAAAGGGGAAAGTAGTAACACTTAAGGGAGGATAAAACTATGAAGAAAAACCTTCAGCGTTTTGGTGCATCCGTGCTGGCAGCAGCCATGGTTGCCCAGAGCGTGGCGCTTCCCGCAGCAGCCGAAACTACCAAGATTGATTCTTCGGTAGCGCAGTCTGTTGCAGCTAGCGCAGCAAGCGCGGCCAGCGCTGTGCAGTCCCTGCCCAAGTTCACCAGCACCGCAGACCTGATCAAGCAGACAGCCCAAACGCTGGCTGCCCAGGGCGAAGTGCATGAACTGGAGCAGGACGATGCCAAGCTGGAAGCGACTGCACAGAGCAAGGCGGGCATGAGCCTTGCAGCGTTGGAAAATGCATTGGCCGATGCCATGTACGCCAACGCCGCAGCCGGCAAGATCAACACCGAAGCCTATGGCCTGAACAAGGACGAGATGGCATCGGTGATGGCTGCCACCATCAAAACGTATCATCTGTCCAGCGCCGTTACCGACCTGGGCTATGAGACGAACGCCGCAGGCGTTGTGACCGCCGTTACCTTTACCGGCAGCTCCGGCATGCCTCTGCGATGGAGTCCATGACCAACAGCGATGATGAAGTGATTGCGCAGCAGGCTGACAGCTACGCACAGGCTTACGTTGCTGAAAACTCCGATACCTTTGCTGCCAGCGCCGCTGCAGACGGCCATACCTATGGCGAGCCGAAATGGTACTGGAATGACACCAACCCGGAGGATGGCCACACCCATACCTGGAAGGAAACCCCCGATGGTTACTGGACCAAGACCGATGACGGCTGGGCTTACACCGCTGTGTATACCTGTGAAAAGGACGATGCCTACCAGAAGGTAGAAGGCACCGTAACCAAGGATACCACCGAGGCAAAGCCCGGCGCTGCCGGCAAGACCGTTTACTCTGCCAGCGTGCCCGCTGACAAGAGCCCGGTTAAGAAGGAATACAAGGAACCCACCACCCGCACCGACGACATTGCCGCCCTGCCCTGCCAGAACCATGCCGTGCCCAAGGATGCAGATGGCAACTTTGTTGCTACCTTCAACTGGGAAATGAAGAAGGTCGAGGGCAAGCTGGCCGATGACTACAGCAACGCCCAGCTGTTCTATGACAGCGAAACCGGCAAAATTTCTGCCGGCGCTCCCGTTACCATTGACTGGGAATGCACCAGCGTCACCTTCAAGTGCGCTGTCTGCGGCGAAGAAATCAAAAACCAGCCGGTAATGACCATGCCGGTCAGCGTTGTGGTAGACCAGAATGACAATTCCGTCTACATCAACGTGGGCGGCACCCCGACCCTGGATACCACCTCCGGCGGCACCGGCGTTACCCTGGTGTCCGCAATGAAGGACGGCAACTGGTACGATATGCAGAACAACCCGGTTGACGCAAGCAAGGTGAACTTCACCTATCAGAGCGGCGACAACAAGGGCAAGAACAGCCTGCTGCTGTACGACAGCCAGAAGACTGCCGTGTATGTGGACGACCAGGGCAACCAGGTCACCAATACTTACGATGTCTCGACTGCGCAGATGAACTACTACTACTTCCAGCTGTCGCAGTTTAACCAGGACGAAGCAGAGTACTTCGGCGTGGCTGCTCCGTTCTGGACCTCCAAGGGCGTTCAGAAGCAGGGCGAGGATGGCAGCATCACCGGCACCATGGGCGCAATCAAGGTATTGTGCAGCATTGATCCGAACGATGATGTCCCGCCGACCACCATGGCATTCATGCTGAACATGCTGCCGCAGGCGTTCATGTCTTACGTCATGAACTATGGCGAAGCTCTGAAAGCCATCCGTGATGCAGGCTTGAAACAGGTTGCCGAGCTGGGTGACAGCGCTGACTATGTTACCAAGCTGCTGATCCTGCACGACTGGATCTCCCAGGTTGCAGAATTCGATATGGGCTCCATGGGCGATATCACCGGCGGCGGCAACAACGACCCCATCCAGACGACTGCTTTCGGTGCCCTGCTGGGCGGCGAGATCGGCGCTAAGGGCGTTGAGTATGGCTGCATCTGCCTGGGCTATGCAGCTGCATTTAACTACATGGTCCAGAATTTGCCTGACAACAAGGAAATCTATAAAAAGACCGTTGACGGCAAAGAAGTTTGGAAGACCCCCGATGAAGTAGGCGATAACGCTGTTGTTGACTTTGCCCAGATCCTGTATTACTGCGATACTTCTGATACCAGTGTTGCCGGTAATGCGTTCGGCGGCGGCATGTTCAACAACGTCCACTACTTCAACGCAGTCAAGGTCAACAAGCTGAAGGGCGACAGCAATTCTGCTACGATGACCACCGGCGAAGCCAACAAGAACTGGTACTATGTTGACGTCTGCTATGATGACGTGAACACCGAGTGCATGGCCCAGACCCGCGTTGAGAACGCAGGCGACCTGCGCCATGTCAACTTCCTGGTTTCTCCCTCCGGTCTGGAAGGCCGTTACAGCAAGTACTATGATTACATTGACTCGCTGTACGATGGCTACACCTACACCAAGAACAAGAATCCCGATGTGGATGATGACGGCAATGTTGTGTTGAACAACGGCAAGCCGCATTACTCTTACACCAAGGCGGAGAACAAGAACGAGACCCGTTACACCGATACCTGCTACGAGGATACCTGGTTCACCTCTATCTGCAGCCCCATCTACTTCGACAATAATTACTTCTATTACGTTGATACCACGACCAACCAGAACCTGTATAACAACATGCGCCGCCAGCAGTCCGAGAACGGCAACAGCGGCAATTCTGGTTCCAGCAGCTCTGGTAACAACTCCCAGATGCAGCAGTTCATGAAGAAGATGCAGAACCAGGGCCCCGATACTCTGGAAGCACGTCCGCGTAATGCGAACTACTATATCCGCAAAGAGGATTCCAGCAGCTCCGGCGGCTTCAGCATGAGCAGCTTTACCAAGACGGATGACCCGTTTGATATCATCCTGATGTACTACAACGATCTGAAGAAAACCAGCAGCAACTTCAATGATGACGACAGCAATGCCGAGGTTCTGGCCGAAGCTGGCACCATCTATAAGATCGATACCAGTGCAACAGATAAGCATACCAAGGTTGAAAACAACCTGAACACCGAGTGCCTGGCAGACGCTGCTGCAAAGCGGATCTACCCCGCACTGGTACACTCTACCGCACTGTATGATGGCAAGCTGTACTTCAACGTCAACAACGCCATCTACCGTATGGACCCGACCACCGGCGCAGTGGAAGAAGTGAAGGAATACAACACCGTCTATGGCGGCATTAAGCTGACCAAGGATAAGGACGGCAACATGGTTCCCGATACCCACTTTCCCGGCATGAGCATGGTTATCATGGATAGCGCCAAGGATACCAGCAGTGTGAAGTATCTGGGCACCTTCAAGAACCATCCTCTGGCGGGCCTGACCCTGCGTGACAGCTACAGCTTTGCTACCACCACCCAGCAGGGCCAGACTGTGATCACCGGCATCAACACCACCAAGGATCAGCTGATCGTTTCTGTCGGCACCAACCTGTCCAACACTTACAAGAGCCTGGACGAGCTGGATTCCGATGGCAAGCCGGTTGTTAAGACCGATGCCTCCGGCACTTCTTATGCAAACCGTAAGAGCTACAAGACCGAGTCCTGGAACTACAACCCGAGTTACAACCAGAACATGGGCAGCTCTGACGAGAAGAACAAGAACGAAGAGTTCATGTGGTGCGCTAACCTGGTTGAAACCATGCCGATGTCCGACATGGTCAGCGACCTGAAGAGCGGCGCAACCACCGATGTTACCGTTGAAGCATGGTGCGATACCCCCGCTTACACCCAGGACCGCACCAACAAGTACGGCCTGACCAAGGGTAAAAAGGTGTACGCTGACAACGCACTGCCCAAGGGCCATACCTGGGCTCTGGACGAGCTGGAAACCAAGTCCGTTGGCAACAATGTGTACCTGTGCTCTGATTGCCATACCGCAACCGAAAGCACCCCCCACACCGTTACCCTGCCCGATCCAGTTGAAGGCGTTACCCTGACCCTGGGCACCACCAGCAACACCTACATCAAGGACGATACCGTTACCCTGACCGTAGAAAAGGAAGGCACCGATATCGTTACCGTTACCGCAAAGAACGGCGATACCGATGTTGCCCTGACTGAAGTTCAGGAAGCAGCGCAGGACGAAGCCGCCGCCCAGGCTACCACCGAAAAGGCTAAGACGGTTTACACCTTCACCATGCCGGACGGCGATGTGACCATCAGCGTTACCAAAAACGCCAAGACCTATGCGGTCAAGGTGGCCGATGCTAACAAGGATACGTTGAAGATCACCAGCCCCGAAGCTGACCTGGATAAGGTTGCTGAGGGCACCAGCGTTACCGTTGTGGCTACCCCGAAGGATGGCTATACCCTGACGGCTGACGGTGTGGTGGTTACTTACGGCGACAATCAGACCCTGAAAGCAACTCCTGACACAGAAAAGGCCAACACTTACACCTTTGCAATGCCCGCTGGCGATGCAACTGTCAGCGCAGCGTTTGAAGAGGTTAAGAAGTACACGGTTACGGTTGACCCTGTTGAAGGCGAAGCCGCTGAAGTTACCGCAACCCCGAAGGAAGCTGCGAAGGATGCCGAAATCACCGTTGAGGTTAAGAACATTAAGGATGGCTACAAGCTTAAGGATGACGGCCTGACTTACAGCTACAAAGACGGTGAAAAGACCGAGACCAAAACGCTGACCCTGACTGAAGGCAAGACTACCTTCAAGATGCCTGCTGCCAATGTTACCGTTAGCGCTGCGTTTGAAGCCGTTGAGGTTAAAACTTACAGCGTTGCTGTTGACAAGAAGGGCGAAGGCGCGGTAGAAGTAACAGCTAATGATGCAGCTGTTACCGAGACCACTGCCCTGAAGGCTGGCGACATTGTTACCTTTACCGTTACCCCGAAGAACGAAGCTACTATTCTGACCAAGTTGGCTGAAAATGGCCTGTCTGTTAAGGATAGCAAGGGTACTGCTGTTGATTACAAGGCTGGCACCACAGATGGCACCTATACTTTCGAGATGCCTGCCGATAATGTAACCATCAGCGTACAGTTCACGACTGTTGAGTACAGCATTGTAACTACGGCAGACCCGGCTGAAGGTGGCACGATTACTGTTACAGTTAATGGCAAATCTGAATTGAAACGCGCACCTAAGGGCGCTGAAATGGCTGTAACGGTTACGCCGAATTCTGGCTATGAACTGGAGCAGGCTTCCCATGGTCAGACCGTTATCACCGATAAAGTCAAAGATGGTGGTACGTATACGGTTACCATGAGCGATTGTAACTTTGAAATCACTGCAGAATTCAAGAAGATTGAAACCACTGAACCCACCAACCCCAGCGAAGAACCTCAGGCTATTGAAGCCGAGGAACGCACCGTCCATGGTGCCGCTGAAAAGACCACCATTACCGCAATGGCTGTCTTTACCTGCACCGATAAGAACTGCGCAAGCGCTCAGTTCGTGGATGCAACGGTAAAGCAGACCAGCGGCGTTACCACCGCTGCTGTCAACTTCAACGGCAAGGACTACACCGCCAAGTACGGCGAGAAGAACGGCTGGGTTGAAGAAAACGGCAAGAAGTACTGGTACGAAAAGGGCGTGAAGCAGGGTACCACCGGCCGCGGCAAAGAGATCTATGATCCCGATTCCGACGCCTGGTACTGGCTGGATGCTGTCCAGGGCGGCGCAATGACCGTCAACAAGGACGTTTACCAGGAATCCGCCGCCGGCCAGTGGGCTGATAAGCCCGATGGCACCGGCAAGTGGGTCCGTTACGATGAGAACGGCCACATGGTCAAGGGCTGGCAGACGACCGATAAGGGCACCTACTACTTTGACCTGATCACCGGCGCTATGGCTAAGGGCGCAGGCAATATTGACGGTGTACCTTGCGCATTTGACGAGTACACCGGTATCGCTCTGGACGGCCAGTGGCTGACCATCAAAGGCGCTGACTTCTGGTACGAAAAGGGCGTTCGCCAGGGCCTGGATGGCCGCGGCAAGGAAATCTATGACCCGGCTTCCGACGCTTGGTACTGGCTGGATGCCGTTGACCAGGGCAAGAAAGCCACCAGCGAGGATGTCTATCAGGAATCCGAAGCTGGCCAGTGGGCTGACCGCGCCGATGGCACCGGCAAGTGGGTCCGTTACGATGCACAGGGCCACATGATCAAGGGCTGGAGCACTGACAAGCGTTACTACTTCGACCCGATTTATGGCACCATGGCTAAGGGCGATGCAGTCATCGACGGCCGTACTTATCACTTTGATAAGAACACCGGCGTTCTGCAGTAATCCCACAGCCGAACAATGAGCTGTAACCAGCCCATTAACCTCTAAATAAAAATGCCGCAGCAGATGTAACAGTCTGCTGCGGCATTTTTGTATTTGTGGGCATAGGTTCGGTGAAATATTTGCCAGGCCAGTAGGGCGGGGGACCCCATGATTGCGGTGGCTCCCCTGGAGGGGAGCTGGACGCGAAGCGGCCTGAGGGGTGGTTCCTTGCCGCAAACCTAAGGCAATCGAATCCAACGCCTTGGAACAGTCACTGCGCCCGCAGGCACCTTGCCCTGCCACAAATCCCATCACGACCAATCGGACAAGGCCTCGGAACGGTCAAGACCGTTCCCTACAGAACAAATTATAATGGGCAGCACACCCTTAAACAATCAGTAGGGCGGGGGACCCCACCCCGCCGAAAGCTAGGGCAACACCGCACAATTCCCGCCTTGCGGCTTAAGCACCGCTCCGGCAGCT
>OLSI01000198.1_pt1 | contig 50480 bp, 85 predicted proteins | sample 1672661 | NCBI WGS metagenome assembly OLSI01 (sample SAMEA3136711, study PRJEB25190) | human gut metagenome | biome: human gut; feature: human-associated habitat; material: faeces | place: Austria | collected 2013 | reverse complement strand
TGATGAATATATATATATTAGTGATAAATATAATAAGCTATGTAGTACTGTTGCATTTAGTAATTGGTGTAATATTGATTGTGGAGTTATAGATAATTGGAGATTAAACAAAGAGTCAAGTCCTAAAAGTTATGAGATTTGGCAAAAATTGCAAGGAATTCGTAAAGATTGTATTAAAGATAGGGCATATGATAATAAATCCCCTGTCGGTGCTATGTTCGTTGGTAATAATGAATTTGGCATGAATCAACCGGGTATCGGCTACGAGGCTACACAAGCGAGAGCATTAACCGCCAATGAATTACCACAGTTAGGCGGTGCAAATAGTCAGACTATTAAAGCGTTATCAGGTGATAACATGGTTGATAATGCCAAGTAATTGTATATACAACAGATACAATTCTAATCCCTTGATTTACAAGGCTTTGAGGACTATCGAATTATTACAACTATTCACAAAACAGTTGTTTAGCGAAGAGTTGAAAGCGTAGAGATGAATTGTATATGCAATAGATACAATTTAAAATGCTTGATGGTTGAGAGCTGAATGGCTGCGCATTGGGTGCCCTGGGGGTTTATATGAAAAGCGACAAACCGCCCCACTTAGCCCCCCAAATATCCGCCAAAACAAAAAGGTCCTTACCCTTACCTTAATCGCGCCAAGTAGTATTTATTATTATAACATAAGTTATATATTAATTAAACAACATACACAATAATAATATATATACATACAACTACGATAAAATATTAGTTATATATAATATATAACAGTAAAGGAGCTAACGGAGATGAAATTAACAGGATTTGAGTCGAGCAAAATTAATTCCGATATGGTAAATCACCCTAGCCACTACAATTTGCCTGACCGAAAAGAGTGCATTGATGAAATGATTGACATTTACGGGCTTAAGGATGTGGCTAAATGGTGTGAGATTACTGCATACAAGTATGAATATCGAGCCGGACATAAAGGTTCTGTGGCTGAGGATATGAGCAAGGCAGAGTGGTACATGGATAAGGCTCACGAGCTTAAGTCTAAGCGTAGATGGGAGACTTTCGGCAAGTTTGTTGATAAATTCATACCAATGTTTTTTAAGGGCCTGTATACATGGATAATTTTATTCTGTTTGCTTTATGGAATACTCTTTTCTGACCGATGCTCAATGGTTGTCTCAATAGTGTTTTTAGTTCTTGCGTGCATAGCCGAGTCGGTATTGAAAGAAAATGAAGATAATTAGATTTTGAGGTGTAAATCATGTTTGTACTAAAAATTGCAACAACAGTATGGCTGGCATTAGTCGCATTGGGAATGACAAGTGCCACATTAAACGAAAAAGAGACAGTTACCATAAGGCTCATTAGCATTGCTATAATGTTCGGTCAAATACTTGCCATAGCTTTCATGTGGCAGTAGATATAGGGCATTCGCCAAGTGGTAAGGCACGGGATTTTGATTCCCGCATTCGTTGGTTCAAATCCAACATGCCCTGTTCGGGGTTTACGGTTCCCCGACATTGGACTTAGTAGTTCCTTTCACCCTCATAGTGGAAAGCTGTTAAGAGCCGTCACAAGGCTCGTGAGGGGTTAATCGTGTATAATCCCACAATGCACGAGCGTGAAAACCAACCTGTCGCAAAGACATCTGTAATAGGCAGAGTAGACATATATACCCCCTTTAATTGTTAAACTAGGGCAACTCAAATCATATGAGTCTTAGGTGAGGTGCAATCCCTCACATGTCCTTTGCTGTAGGTTTCGTTAGTTCTTTTCCTATAGCACATACAAATTTATATCTCCGGAGGGTGTAGCCACTCCTTAGACTTCACCCTCATTACTGGCTTGTAGTTCAACAGGTAGAACACTTGACTGTTAATCAAGTAGTTGTAGGTTCAAGTCCTATCAAGCCAGCTTGCAGAAATAAAATATAGCGTAAGATATGGTAGCAGCTACAAGGTGTTGCGTGAGATACAAGTCGGGTAAACAGCCGGGCAACACTCTACCAATAAACAACAGAAAATCATAACGCATGTCCCTGTCTAAAGGTGCCGACTAACTGTTGCATAGTATCATTTCTGCAATTAAGGGTTCTTCCCTTTAATGAAATTTTTCGTATTTTTTGCTTAAACAGAGCTATTAGCTCAGCTCTGTTTATCGGCATGTAGCTCAGTGGTAGAGCGGTCGACTATTAGCTGATTTGTCGTGGGTTCGATTCCCAACCTTGCCGATTAATTATTGGTTCAAGTAGGCGACAAGGCTTGATTAAATGGGCGGTACAGAAAATGCGCTGCTAAGTCCTGCCAATAAATTATTTGCAGATATGGTGTAATGGTATCACAGGAGATTGCTAATCTCTCTAACGAGTAAAATCGTTATCAAGGTTCGAGTCCTTGTATCTGCGCTAGTCGGTGTGTACCGATTGTTGATGTGTGGCGGAATGGGTAAACGCTATGAAATGTCTATTGCAAAACGCAATACAGAGAAAGTATTTCTCAGGGGACATTATGAGAAAGTAAGTCTTTTATGTGTGGTTCAAATCCACACCACATCAATTACAACAAACTAGGTTAGCTACCGAAAAGCAGAACTGCGACTGCCTGTTTGTTGTTATTACTAATCGTAGAGTTGAGCGAATAAGGCGGTACGCTCTTATTATCTTTCGTAGGAGGTAAATAAAATGGCAAAAATTAAAAATGAAAATTTTATAGCAATTCAAGGGTTTATGGTAAAGGAATTAGGGCTTACAGGAAATGAATTAATTGCCTATGCGCTAGTGTATGGCTTTTCACAAGACGATGAGAGCGAATTTAAGGGAAGTCTAAATTATGTTGCAGAGTGGCTTAATTGTTCAAGGACCACAGCCTTTAATCTTCTTAACAAATTAGCTGATGATGGTTTCATTAAAAAGACGGAGAAAACTATCAACGGAGTAAAATTTTGCAATTATAGTGCAGTCAAACCCGATGATGAGGAATTGAAAAAAATAAAATTAAGAAAGCAAATCCGAAAGGAAAAAGAAAAAGCTGAACGGAGTTCAAAAAAATTGAACACCTGTTCAAAAAAATATAATGGGTGTTCAAAAAACTTGAACGAGGGTGTTCAAAAAGTTGATACTCATAATAATAATATAGATAATATAAAAGATAATATAAGTGAAACTATAGGAGAGGTACATACATCTGTTCCCGAAGAACAGACGGCAAGAGTCACCCGACAGGATATGCAAGCAAAGAAAGATGATATGCTCAATAGATTCTCTGAAATATGTGACAACAACATTGAAAACAAGACAGTCGAAGAAGCAGTCAAAAATGCATTTAGTAGATACATGAACCTGTACGAAACATATTTTGCAAAGGTTCACCCAATCTTGACCGATAAGACACTGGCTAATGTATGCCTGTCGCTTTCTAATGTGACCGATACGGAGCATAATCACTTTGAGTGGACAGATGTTTACCTAGCAGACGAAACAGGGCTTACTGGGCTTGATAGAATGGTTAACGAGCATTTCAGACGAACACATAGAAGAGAGACTAACTACTCAATAACGCATTTTGCTAAAAGCGACTATCTGCTACAGTTGGCACAAGGCATTATAGAATATTAAGCGGAGGTATAAGTATGGCAAAAGGAGTTAAGACACGAAATATTGATTCATTCCGAGAGGGATTGATGGAATATGCATATGGCAGATGCTCACAGGCACAAGCAGCAAAGATAGCCGGCATGAGTGTGCCGACATTTAGGAAGTACGCAAACATGCACTTTTTAGGTATTCCATTTCCTGACACACTGTTTAAGGCGAAGGAAGGATAATCAATGAACACAAATTGTGTGAACTGTGGCGCACCGATTGACAGAAAACTTAATAAATGTCCTTATTGTGGTACACCTTATGACTACAGTGGCTTTAATGCAAACCTTGAAAATGCGCTTGGAACTATCTCTATTGCCGGGGAAGAATATCAAGTGTATTTAGGCGAATGTGAGGTAAACACAATCAATATGGAGTGTGGCAGAGATATGAACGGAACACTTCATAGCGGAAATACTGTTAAAAAACGAAAATTTACTTTGATTGAGGTGTAATATGTGTGAATTTTGTGAAAGAGGAAAACCTTTGGCTATTGGAAAGACGAACGATTATGGACTTGCAATACAATATCCGAACAAAATTATTGCATTTGGATATGACGTTCACGGAACCGGTAGTAACGGATTGGTTAAAAAAATCAATTATTGCCCTATCTGCGACAGAAAGTTGGTGGAAGAATGAAACCATTAGAAGAAATATTTTTTAGAGCTTGCGTGAATGAACAGAAAAGAAAATTGCCTTCAAGCAATCGAGAATTGAGCATAAGAACTATTGGAAATATTTTTGAAAGGCTTGGATTCTCATATAAGCAGTTAATGTATTATGTCAGAAAGTGGTCTGACAGGGGACTTTATGATTACGGAGTAACACTTGACTTGGGATGGTTTGAATTTGACAAACTGACCGGAGAATATAAGCGGATTTATGATTCTATGACAAGTACGGACGGATGGGAAGATGGGGAGTTGGCAAATTATATTGTCAGAAATTCTTTTAAGCGAGATAGAATAACACCACTTGATATTCTATATATGTACGGATTGGTTTAAAAGGCGGTGGAAGAATGAAACATCAAAAAGAATGGTGCACTTGCGATAGGTGCGGGGCGGAAATAGAAAAGCCTAAAATATGGTATGACCGAATATTCCCTTATCTAAGAACCGTGAATTTAAAAAGGGCTATGTCTTTCAAAGAAATATTTACGGAAATTAAACAAGGGAAAATAGAGCCGGTCATAAGTAAAAATGGCATAGAAAATATTATATTAGAAGAATACTATTGTACAAAGACGAAGCAAATTGACTTATGTCCTAAGTGCAGGGAAGATTTTGAGAGGTTTATGAGAAATGACAGTTAACATGGGCGACAACGTTTATGAAATGAATATAGCTCAATTTGCAATTCTGTTAGCAACAGCAAGCAAATATGTACCATTTGGCATATACGCAGTAAAGAAAGACGGTGTTGCAATCATGCTGAATAACAAGTATGAGAGCAAAAGCGAGCTTGATAAGGATATAGCAAAATTCAGAGATAAAGGATTTAAGGTTTATTATAATGAGCATGGCAGAAGTAATTAAATCAATAGAGCGTGAAGCACTTAGAGAAGCACAATCGCACGAAATAGGCGGTAGAAATGGCGAGCCTATAGATTGTTCCACTTTAGAGGACGAACCTGTTATTGTGGCAGATAATGAAGCAGACAGGCAAGCGCTTAGAGTAGCACTATCACAGAAATTTTGCGGTGATATATCCGGTGGCTATTTAACAAAAGCACCATGTATAAGCAAAGATGATTCAATTCCGGAATGGCTTAGAAAAAATGTCGAAAAGAAATTGAGAGATTGCTTTAAAGAGCGATAATTGACGGAATTGTGGAGAATAACAATTATGAAAATATCAATACAAGAAATAGTGCAAAAAACGGTTGATGAAGCATTGAACAATGCCACAATTAACGATATTCCGTTTCGTGAATGGATTGATAATGTGAATAATGCTTATGCAAATAAAAAATGCAACCTGACTTCTTGCAGATACAATAAAGATAGAGAATGTATCAATGATGAGAAGAGAAAAGAATGTATTGAAGCTTCAAGAAAGGTGTTGTGCATAAATGAAGAAAACAAGAAGTAAAATAATCATTAAAACAAGAGCTGGCGGTTACACAAAGATTTATGCCAATAGGAAATGGCGAAAGAAAGTGCGTGTTATTGATTATCACGCAGAATGTAGTAACAAAGGTGGTATAAAGGTTACTTGCGAATTTGATAAACTGAAAACTGATAAAAACGGTTCAGTTATCTACGATGAAGCTAAAAAAGATTTTGCAAAAGAACACATAGTTGTAAGAATTTAAGGAGCAAAGTTATGAAAATAACAGAAATGAATAACTGCATTGAAGAAATGCGTAAATGCTACAAGTTTGAGGATGATAAAACGGAAATAAGACTCGGCAGTGTACCAAGTAGTGGCTGTGACAGACATGTATTTGTCAGCACAATGAATGAAAACGGAACACAGATTGAAATGACAAGAATAGCGGATAGATTAGAAGAAGCAGACTATTGTTTGCGATGAAAGGAAATCAAATGAACGAAATAAAATCCGGAATGAAAATTGCCTATCAAGGAGTAAAGGAAGAAATGGAAACAATAGTCGCAGAACTTGCAAGAAAAGGAATTGAAAAGCCAAAAGGCTTTAGTGTATTGGAGCAGTTTATAAAAGACAGACTTTCAGAATGCGAATAAATATATTGCCGGTCAACAAGTAGAGTTAGTTATTATATTACCTTAAGGAGTGAGTGCATGGAGTACCTTGATATAATTGAAAAAATAAAAGAGTTGCAAAAAGAAATAGACGATAAGGCGTTTGAAAGAAATAAATTAGCGGATGAGCTTGTTATTCGCGATTTATTGTCGGAAAAAGAGGAGAACGAAACCATGAAAAAATTATTTGTAAGTGTGCCGATGAAAGGCAGAACAGAGACGGAAATTAAGGCTAGTATTCAGAAGATGAAGAAAATTGCTGAGGTATACGAAGGCGAAGAATTAGAGCTTATCGACAGCTATATTGAGGATAACCCACCTAAAGACAGCAAAGAAGCTGTATGGTATTTAGGTGAAAGCCTTAAGAAGTTGGCACAGGCTGATGTATTCATTGGAATTGATGAAGCATATGATTGGAATGACTGTTGTATTGAAAAAGATACAGCGTATAGATATGGCATTAAAATGCATATAGTTCAAGCGAGGGACGTAATTGATAATTATAATGTGCTTTTACAGAAAACAAATCCTATTTGCTTTGACGCAATGCCAACATTCTGATAAAATTTTACTGACTAACAAATGGAACTAGTCACTACTCTAAATAGCGGAAAGGACGAATGACCATGATAAAAACTGTTATAGCGATTGCAATTGTAATTATATTTGCCGTATGCGAAATCATAAATTTTATAAACTACAAGTTTTATTCAGAACTTATCGACACAAAGTACAACAGAAACACAAAGTACAAAAAGTCTGGACACTTAACCCTTAAAGAAGTTAAGGAAAGATACTATCCACAATACAGATATGCGGTAGTAAATGTTGAATTTAGCAATTATCCATCATGGATTTGTAAAAATATTGAAGAGGCAAGAGAAAGAGTAAAAGACAGTTGTCAAAGATTGTATATTGTAGACTTTGAAGACGTGATATAGTTACACAATGATTTGTAGCAAACATAGCGTTGAAGAGATAATGATTAAAACAACAGAGTAATATTTTACCGCCGTATAAGTGACTTACGGTGCTACCCTAGAAAAATTATAGGCAGAGGTCTATAAGCACCTTTGCTGAAAAGTGGAGGTGCTTTTCTTATGGCTAGTCAGAGCCTTGTTTCCACAGTTGATAGTTACGAAAATTACATAGAGAGAAATAAAATTGATATTCCGTTCATCAATGCTTATGTAAACGCTTGTAACGTAGCCGTAAATGGTGAGAAAGACATTGAATATGGACTACAGCTTACTAAGAGAGTAAAAAAACTTATAGAGGATTTTTGCATGGCAAAAACAGGTGGTACGATTTGGGAATTGGATTATTACCATTTCGAACATGAGACCACACCATATAATTTAGTTAATTACTATTTTGATTTATTTCTGATAGAAGCTCACTATAAGTTTGAGAGCTTTATGATTTACATGGAAAAAAATCGTCCACCATGGGAAAGATTTTATTTGCCGAGAAGAAATCCGTTAAGCAAAGTCGCACAGCTCATTCAAGATTTGTACGATGACAAACTTGATGAGGGCATGGTATTCTGCCCCGGACGTATCGGAAAGACTCAAATCGTTAAAATGGGTAATTTATGGTTTGGTTCAAACAGACCTGAGAGGTCAAATCTATATTCGGCATATTCCGACAAAATAACCGGAGGATTTTACGATGGAACATTAGAAATGGTAAATGACCCAACGTACACCTACAAAGATATTTACCCTAAAATTGTAGAGAAAAAAGCTATCACAGACGGAAAAGACCTTACGATAGACTTTTTGCGTAAAAAAACATACCCAACATTTACTATGCGTTCTATATATGGAACACTGAACGGAGCGTGTGACTGTGACGGCTTGGGAGTATATGACGATTTATTTAGTGGTATTGATGAAGCATTAAGCGAGGATAGACAGGCTACAGTTTGGGGGAAGTTTGATAATAACTTTATGCCGAGAATTAAGCCCGGCAAAGCAAAGCTACTAGGAATAGGCACGAGATGGGCGCCAAGAGATGTACAAGGGCGCAGGCTTGAATTGCTTGCAAATAATCCTGAATATAAAAACATACGTCATAGAGAGGTTATAATTCCGGCACTCAACGAAAACAATGAAAGCAATTTTGATTATCCCTACAAATTGGGATATTCCACATTAGATTATAAGCGCAGAATGGCTTCATTTGAAGATAATGACGATATGGCTTCATGGTTCGCCCAATATCAGCAAGAGCCGATAGAAAGAAAAGGTCAGATGTTCAATATTGATAACATGAACTTTTTTGACCCGGCAGAAATTGAGGGAATAAGACCTGATAGAATTTTTTCGGCAAACGACCCGGCATATGGCGGTGGAGACTTTGTATCAATGCCAATTTGCTATGAGATTGAAAAGGAATACTATATCGTGGATGTTGTGTATAACGATGGCGATAAGGATATAACAATTCCCGAAGTAACAAGCAGAATGGAAAGCCACTTGGATAAATTTCCGAATAAAACAGCAGAGGTACATTTTGAGGAAACAAAAACAACGTCTGCCTATCGTTTGGAATGTGAAAAAGTATGGAAGAAAGATTGCTACCCGATATTGACAAGCCATGACCCGGCAGATAACAAAACCGCAAAAATGGATAGAATTAAAAATCATGCACCGGATATAAGAAAACTGCATTTCATAAAACTTGAAAGACAAACTAAGGAATACAAGAAATATTTTCAAAACGTTCTCTCTTGCACATATGAGGGCAAAATGAAACATGATGATGGTGTGGATTCTACAGCACAGTTGTGCGATATGATTTTTAGGGAAAAGCGGATAGCAAAGGTTGAAGCAGTACACAATCCGTTCAGAGGAGGGCTTTATTAATGACAAAGGAAGTTTTATCACAGTATTCAGACTTACAAGAGGAAATCAAAGAGGTTAGAAAGAAAATTGCTAAATTGCAAGACGACCTTGAAAAGATAGAAAGCGGAGAAAGCGTGATTGACACTGTATCGGGTGGTATGGGCGGTACGCAGCACTTCAAAATCGAGGGTGTACCATACCCTGAATACGGACGCAAGCGCACATTATTGTACTCAAGAATGACTACGTTACAGCTTTTACAAGATGATTTGCTTGAAAAAACAAACGATGTAGAGGAATTTATAGCAAACCTTGATGATAGCAGAATGAGAAGAATAATTAATTTTAGATTTTTGGAAAATAAATCATGGCTACAGACAGCATATGCGCTTGGCGGTAAAGCCACAGCAGATAGTGTAAGAATGGAGTTTGAAAGATTTTTCAAGAAAATGTAAGTTTGTTCGTTCGGTTCGCTTAGAATGTGATAATGTGTAAGATGAAAAAAATGTAATTCGTTCATTGCGTAAAATCTCTTTTAGAAATGGCACTCACAGATTGTGGGTGCCCTTTTTAGTGAAACGAGGACAACATGAATAATCAGAATATTGTACCAACAGGAAAACGAAGTGTAATGTGCCCTCGTTGTGGAAAGCTATTAACGTGGGTAAATAAAAGCGACAAGAAACACCACAAAGTAATGTGTACGCACTGCCGTAAATGGATATGGTTTTGGGCTGGCACACAAGAATTTCAGATAAAAGAGGTTCCACAGAGAACTTCTGCAAGTGGCATGAGGTTTTATTGATGTATAGATATGCTCATAAAAACGTAAGACCTTTTTCAGCTGTCTGCCACAATAATTACGGCAGACAAGTTATTTTCACACGTAAAAGGCAAATCACAAAAAACAACATAATCGAAGAACTGAATAAAGCACTTGTGATTCACGAGCAAAACGCTATTGAGATTGAGTATCTTGACAGATACTATCGTGGTGACCAACCAATTTTGTATCGGCAGAAAGTGAACCGCCCGGAAATCAATAACAAGATTGCTGTAAATCTTGCATATGAGCTTGTTGAGCGCAAAACCGCAGAGATGTGTGCCGAGCCAATCCAATATGTGTTGCGTGGCACCGATAACCATAAGTCGGAAGAAATCACACAGCTTAACATCACTATGGACTCAGAAAGCAAACAGGAGTGCGATATAGACATACATCGTTGGAGAAGCATATGCGGTACCGGCTACAGATTTATCGGTAATGATGATGGACAAGGACAGTTGCTTGATGAGAGCGATTTTTACTTATCTTCTGAAAATCCAATGTACACCTTTGTAGTTTACTACTCAAATGGACGTCCAGCATTCTCTTGTCAAATAGGAGAGGACGAGAATGGAGCAAATATTTATTATGTGTTCACCGACAACGAGTGGTTTGATATTCGCAACGATAAGATTTATGCAAGCGGAATAAACGGCAACAGAGCAATTCCGGTGATTGAATATCCAAACAATGCAAGGCGATTGTCTGATATTGAAATGACTATTGCAATCACAGACGCTATTAACGTGCTGACATCGGACAGAATTAACGGTGTCGAGCAGTTTGTGTCTGCATGGGTGAAATTTGTTAATTGTGAAATTGACATAGATACATTTAGAAAAATGCGACAAGAGGGAGCATTGGTTGTTAAATCTAACAATGGTTCAGACAACAAGGCTGATGTTGATGTAATGACGAGCGAACTTAATCAGACAGAGGGACAAGTGGTTTTCACTGACCTTTTTGAAAGATTTTTAAGTATTCAAGGTCTTGCAAATCGTCAGGGCAACACAGGCGGTGATACCGGCTCAGCCGTAGAACTGAGAAACGGACATTACGATGCCGGACTTAGGACGGCTATTAATGAGCCTATCCTCAAGAAATCAGAGAGAATGGCACTTAGGCTTATTCTTAACAGGCTGAGAATTAATAAAGGCTTTACGCTTATGCCTAGTGATGTTGAGATACACATTAATCATAATAAGCTAGACAATATGCTTGTTAAGGCAGAGGTACTTGAAATATTACTTAGGTGCGGTATCAATTACAAGAGAGCTGTTAAGACGATTGACATGTTTAGCGACCCTGAACAAGTCACTCTTGAAAGTGCTAAGCGCATGGAAATGTTATTCCCGGAAGAACAGCCGACAACAGCTACACCTAACAATAATAATGATGATAAGAACAATGGAAAGACAGCCGATGAATAATTGGCTGTCAATTTATTTTGGAGCTTGATATGGCAGACGAAATCCACGCACTTAACAAAAATGAAATACAAGACATAGATTACGAAACATATTTTGGTGAGATGGATTTATCTGACGAGGAAAAGGAAGATAGAAAAAAGCTTGCTGAAAAGTTTGAAAAAATCTTTGTTATGCTATTTGCCTTGCTATCCGGCAAAGAAGAAACAGAGATAACCGCTATCACCAAAGAATTTATCATCAGATATGAGAGCATTGCCACGCAGTACTGTAAAGCAAAGAAAACACCCTCATACATTACGGATTATGCCCGGTACATTGTGAATGAGGTAGTTGACGCTACCACGCAAAATACTGACGTAGAGTATTTTACATCAGAGAAGCGTGCAAAAAATATAGCTGCGAATGAAGCTAATACAGTTGGCAATTACAGACTACAAACTGAAATGGTAAAACAGGGCTACAAAACAAAAGAGTGGCGCTCAAAAGAAGATTCACATGTCAGACCTACACATGCAGAAGTTGATAGAAAGAGAATTGATATTTTTGAGCCGTTTGAAGTCGGAAACTCACTTATGATGTTTCCAAAAGACCATTCTTTAGGGGCACAAGTAAAAGAAATAGCAGGGTGTAGATGCAGTCTTAAATATTACAAATAATGAGCAACTTGTAAGGAAAACTTATAGGTTGCTTTTTATTATACAAAAAATTTGCAGTTGTGCGTTAAACAACAGAAAAACTCGGCTGGTGCGACCAGCGATAACAAAAGCGTGAGTTACGGAGGTAATTGAAATGACAAGAAATGATGTTTTGAAGCTTTTCCCCGATGCAACGGATGAACAGATAACAAATCTGCTTAACAAGAGCGGTGAGGAAATGGCAAGAGAGAAAGAGAAAGCCAATCAATACAAGGCTAAAGCCGACAAAGCTGACGAGCTACAGACACAGCTTGACGATTTACAGGCTGGCAACATGTCAGAGCTTGAAAAGGCAAATAAAGCCTTAGAGACAGCCAATCAGCAGATTGCCAAGCTACAGAAAGATAATGCTGTCAGAGATTTACGAGAGAGTGCAATGTCTGATTTTGGCATTACTGCTGAACAGGCAAAGACAGTAGTAAAAGATGATGGCTCTTTTGACACGGCGGTTCTTGGAAAAATTATGTCCGACAAAGAAGCCAATGCGATAGCAGAGTATGAGAAAAACGCACTCAAAGGTACTCCTAATCCTAATAATGGCGGTAACAATAACGATGGTGATACAGGAAATAAGACAAATGCTGAAAAGATAGCAGAAAGCCTTATATCTGATGCACCTAAAAGCAACAACATTTTATCACATTACATTCAGTAATAACAGGAGGTAAAAAATGGCAAAGGAAATGAATATGCAGTATGAAAAGACTTCATACGCGGGAGACGTACAGATTCTCAAAAGAGAGCCTAATGAGGCAATTCCTTTAACACTTGATTTTTCTGCGGTCACAGATAAAGACGCAAACGGAAAGAAAATTGTTAAAGCCGGTACACCAATTGGAAAGACAGGAGTTGTAGACAATACAGCAACTACAATCGGCATTTTGAGATTTGATGTAACAGAGGACAGGCCACAGGGAGTGATTCTCAAGAAAGCATACCTTAACACAGAGGTTGCTCAAAAGCATTCCGGTGTTACATATGAAGATGCAGTTAAGACAGCTCTTCCAATGATTGTATTTGAATAATAACAGGAGGTAAACAGATGTTAATTAATGAAGTATTAGACAGTAAGTCTATCGCATTATCAGCAACAGAAAACGCTAGTAATCAGATACCTTATCTTGGTTTACAGTGGTTTCCGGAAAGAAAGAAACAGGGACTTGATTTAAGCTGGATTAAGACACATAAAGGACTTCCAGTATCGCTTTCACCATCTAACTTTGACACAATCCCAACAATTAGAGCTAGAGAGGGATTAAGCAAGGAAAAAACACAGATGGCATTTTTCCGTGAGGGAATGACAGTCGGTGAAGAGGAAATGCTTGAAATCGAGCGTATTCAATCAGAAGATGACCCTTACCTTGCAAGTGCTTTATCAAGCGTATATGACGATACTAATAATCTTGTAAGTGGCGCAGAGGTTGTTCCAGAGCGTATGAGAATGTCGCTTCTTGCTACAAGTGCAGGTCATCCAGTAATTGCCATTGTAAGTGATGGTGTTCAGTACGCTTATGATTACGATAAGGATGGCTCATATACAAAAGACCATTATGCAAAGTTAACGGGCACAAGCATGTGGAGCGATACAGCTAATTCAAAGCCACTTACAGACCTTAACAATGCAAGAAAGAAGTTGCAGAAGCAGGGCAAAATTGCTAGATATGCGCTTATGAACAGCAATACATTCCAGTATTTGCTTGATAATGCACAGATAAGGAACTCAATCCTTGCGCAAAACCTTACAGCAACTATTGATGTTGACGATGATACTGTTATCTCAATAGTGCAGAAGAGAACAAAGCTCACTATTGTACTTTACGATAAGATGTACATTGATGATGATGGCAAGGAGCAGTACTTCTACCCGGATAACAAGGTTACACTCCTTCCGGAAGGCGGCCTTGGCAGCACTTGGTTTGGCACTACACCAGAAGAAAGAACAGCAAGGCAGGTAGCCGATGTAGATGTAACAACATATGGTGTAGGTATCACAGTCGCTACAAAGACAGAGTACGGACCACCTATGAAGATGTCGACATTTGCTTCCGAAGTTGTTCTTCCATCATACGAGAATATGGATAGCACATTCGTATATGAGGTTCATAGCGAAGAGTAGGAGGAAGTCTTATGAAATATCCATACATTGTAGTACACAATGGAAAATGGTATAGAGCGGGAGAAGAGGTACCGGAAAGCAATAGCAATTCGGTACCTTCTGATTTTATGAACCCACCTGAAACACCATACACAAAGACAGAAATTAACAGAATGTCAACAGCCGACCTAAAGAAGCTCGCAAGCGAAAATGGTATTGAAAATGCCACAGAAATAAATGGCGGTGACTTAAAGAAAATGTTAATTGAAAAGTTTGGATTATAAGGAGCTTGGCATGGAATACACCACATTAGAGCAAGTCAAAATCAGACTTAAACAATTTCATATTGATACAGTCACGAATGATGATGAAACAACATCTGATGTGGTAGTGTTCGACAACAAGGAAGATAATCCGGTAATCGAACAGCTTATTAAACAGGCTACAGAAGATGTAAAAGCAAAAAGGTGTTATCCGGACACTTTCACTGATGATGATATAACTGCTGATTTAAAGCAGTTTGAGAATGTCGTTATTAACCTTGCTGTCTACGACCATTCACAAGCTGGTGAGAACTATATGAGCGCATTGAGTGAGGGCGGAGTGAGCCGTACATGGAAAGACAGAGACAAGCTGTTTGTCGGAGTTTTCCCTTTTGTCAAAGTGCTATAAATCTTGCCTATAGGGCATTATATAAAAAGATAAGAAGATTGTGCGTTACCATTTTACTGATGTCGGTAAAGTGGTAGCAGGCGGTACACATTAAGTGGTGGTGGGCGGTGTGCCAATTACTAAAGACGAAAGGCTGTAAGATGAATAATTTAATCTATCAGACATACATTATTGCCTTGCCAATTGTTCTGACAGCACTTTTGGGTTACATTGTTTGGCTTTTACAAGAGCAGAAAAAGCAAAAAGCAATAGACACAAAAGAAAGAAACGAGCGCATTGAAGAGGAAAAGAAGTTACGACAAGCAAACGGAAAAGGTACAATGTTACTTTTGCGAGTACAGCTTATCGAATACCATGATAAGTACATGAAGCTTGGCGAAATTCCCTCATATGCGTATCAGAATTTTTGCGAGATGTATGACGCATACCACGCACTCGGCGGTAATGGCATGGTAACAAAAATGAAAAATGAGATTGAGGAAATCCATTTAGGTAAAGGAGGAAAAAACTGATGGACTTTACACAAGTACCTACAGTAGTTGCCATTATGGTAATTACTTATTTAATCGGATATGCTTCAAAGCAGATACCACAGGTTAAAGATAATATTATTCCTATTATCGTAGGTGTAGCCGGTGGAGTACTCGGCATTGTTGGAATGTTTGTAATTCCCGGTTATCCGGCAAACAACATTCTTGACGCAATAGCAGTTGGCATTGTGTCGGGCATGGCAAGTACCGGCGTTAATCAGATTTACAAGCAGATAAAGAAAAATGCTTGACATCAATAAGCAAGCCATGAAATACGCGCTTCAAGGCCAAACAGTTACAGTCTATGAAAAAGACGAGGACGGAAATCCAAAGTTTTACGAAACAGAGGACGGAGAGAAGATATATTACACCCATGAGGAAACAGGTTTTTCAGAGCCAGTTAATTTCCGGGCGAATATATCGTTTGACGGAGGAGAAGCACAAAACAAGGAATATGGCTTTAATACGGCTGATTTTGACGCTGTTTTGCTGACGGACAGAGGAGAATACCCTTTTAAAAAAGGTGACGTTATTTGGCTTGATAGCGAGCCCACAAAGGATGAAAACGGATTAGTTGATTCAACTTCCGCAGACTTTACAATAGTGGGAGTCAAGCCCTCTCTCTATTCGGTTAAATACATGTTAAAAGCAGTTGTGAAAGAAGTGTAATTATGAAGATTGACATTTCTCTGACAGAAAAATCTATACAAGATGCGATAGACAAACTTGAAAGATACAAAGACCGCTTACAGGACAAGTGCATAGCGTTTGTCGAAGAGCTTGCTGACAATGGCATTGCTGTAGCACGAGCAAATACAGGCAATTTCGGACACTATATTACATTTAGTTACGAAATTAAAGATACAACGGACGGCTGTACAGCTATTGTGCTTGCCACCGAAACAGGGCAGATACAAAGCACATGTGAGAAAAAATTGAAAACTAAATAACTACGATGTTGCGGTAACAGAGGATGACCAAGGCTATCCAACAGCAATCACACTCACAAAAAAAGGGTGAGCCAGTCCTTAAAGTCAAGAAAAGCCGTTATGACTGGCTACGATGACGAGACGGCTGACAGCGAACTTGAAGAAACAATATAGCAAGGTAATTGAGGCAGTGTTAAAACTGCCTCTTTCCCTATATAAATTAGGGAGAAAGGGAAAGATAAAATGAAAATTAAATTAAATGGAAAAGAATACACAGTTAAATTCGGATATGCACCGGTATATCAAAATAGAATTATCCCAAGAGTTGTAGGAATGGGACAACAGGGAGATGAGCTTGAAGCGATTGACAACATGCTCGGCTTTTTACCGGAATTTTTACTTGTAGGCTTGCAGAAATTTCATGCCGACGAATTTGGCTTTGAATTTGATGATAAAGAAGCAAAAGAGAAGCAATTGGTAAAGATGTATGATTTACTTGACGATTACCTTGACCCTGAGAATGAAGAGGGCAAAGATATAATGTCGCTCTACGATGATTTGACGGCAGAGCTGGAGAAGAACAGTTTTTTATCGAAGCTGTTGGCGAAAGAGGAACAGACAGCCAAGAAGAAACCAATCAAGAAGTAGAAGAGCTTACATGGGATGTGTATTGCAACGAAATCCGTCCATATTGGCTGTTAGCAACTAAAGGCTATGGATTTAGCGTTGAGGACATAGATATGTCTTGCCCGGCTGATTTAGAGCCTTATTCAAAGGCTTATATGCTCGAGCAAAAAGAATCCGACTCTAACATGTGGGCTTGGTGGGGCACATACGGATTGAGTGCAACTCTTACAGCTATCGACAGAGCCTTAAATGGCAACAAGGCAAGAGCAAAATACATCGAAAAATCATTAAATGAGCAATACTCAAAAGATAACGAGCCTAAATACAAGGAGTCTAACGAGGAAATTGCCGTTTACGAGATGAAGCAACGAATTAACGCATTAAGACAGTCAGGATTACCTGAAAGTCCTGATTAATGAGGTGACAAAATGGCATATAAAGGAATTGACGTATCGTCATATCAAGGAAATATTGATTGGAGTAAGGTTAAGTGGGCTGGAGTGCAATTTGCAATCCTAAAAATAATCCGTAGAGACCTTAATCCGGATAAAACCTTTGAACAAAACTGGAAAGGCTGTACTGACGTAGGAATGCCAATACAAGGTGTTTACAACTACTCATACGCTACAACAGTAGAGAAAGCAAAGACAGACGCAAATAAGGTCATTCAGACACTTAATGGACGGAAAACCTTTGTTTGGTTAGACGTTGAAGATAAATGCCAGCAAGGACTCGGACAGACACTTATTGATATTATCAACACATATCAGAGTGTTATCAAGGGTGCCGGGCTTAACTTTGGTGTATACACAGGGCTTAGCTTTTATAATCAGTACATTGCGCCATACGCAAATCAGATTAATTGTCCATTTTGGATAGCGCGCTATCCATCAACTAAGGGAATGTCTATCGGTGATGAGCCTAATAGCGCAAAAAAGCCTGTTATTCAACATCCTTTGTATGGTTGGCAGTATTCAAGTGCATTTACTTGTAGCGGTCTGAATAACAGCACTGACGCTAACTTATTCTATATTGAGCTTGACAAGGGTGACGGAATAGAGAATAATCCGGCACCAACAGCAACTCCGACACCAATAGCAACTCCGGCAAAGAATAACGCTTGGAAAGGCAATGAGGAATATTACCTCGACAATGATAATGTAAGAAAATGGCAGCACGCTATGAATGTAGGCTTCGACCTCAAAGGAGCTGATGCACTGAAAGAAGATGGCAAGTTTGGAGCCAATTCACAGAGATTTGCTAAAAATCACAATTTGTGGAGCGGTCAGAGACATAACTGCCCGACAGCCTTTAAGTGGCTGAGAAAAACTCTGCATGACAAGTATCATTTCTACAAACTTGATACCGATTACGGCAAGTGGACGGATTATCTCACTAAATGTGTCATGGTATTTCAAAAGAATAGAGGTCTTAAGCAAGATGGCTATGTTGGATTGATTACAACATACTATCTGCTCAAAGACTAAATACATGAGAGCTACTTTAGGGTAGCTCTTTTTTATTACAGGGAGGTGAGAAAATGGCAGAGAGCATTGAGCTTCAAATCAAGTCGGACGCACAGCAAGCGACTAAAGCTATAGGCAATTTACAAAGCAAGCTGCAAGGACTTGGAAGTACTCTCAATTCCCTCAATGGTGCAAGCATAAGCAATTTTGCGAGTGGAATGTCACAACTTGCAACATCACTTAGAAGCGTGAGCAGTATTGACACTCGTACCTTTAGCAAGATTGCAACTAACATGGAGAAGCTTGGTAACCTTGATACTGCAAGACTTGTCAGCTCGGCAAGTGCTTTAAAGAGCATGGCAACAGAATTGTCGGGCTTTGCGAGTATATCAAAGCAATCAGCAGAGATTACACAATTAACGGCTTCAATTTCAAAGCTTGGTTCAAAATCAGCCGGATATGCTGCGGATAACATCAGAAACCTTGGCAGTGCCTTGAAAGAGGTAATGACAACATTATCTAACGCACCGAGAGTCAGCAACAACATTATTCAAATGACTAATGCACTTGCTAATCTGTCGCAACAAGGCTCAAAAGTCGGCTCGGCTAGTAGGTCACTTGTAACAGGCTTTTCAAACACAACTAAGTCAATTAAGAGTACAAGAAGCGGATTTAGGGGCTTGGCTTCAACTATCGGTAAGTTTTACGCAACTTATTGGATGGTTATGCGAGCTGTAGAAAAAATAGGCAGTGCAGTTGATTTAGCAAGCCAACTAACCGAGGTTCAAAACGTAGTAGATACCACGTTTGGAGATATGGCAAGCAAGGTTGATGATTTTACAAAAACATCAATTCAAGACTTTGGAATGTCGGAGCTGACAGTTAAACAAATATCAAGCCGTTTCCAAGCACTAGGTACTTCTATAGGTATTTCATCAGAGCAAGTGGCAAATGGTACGGCAGTGGCAAATAAAGCTCTTATGAGCCAAAATAACACGCTATACAAGACTACAGACAGTATGGCTGATATGTCACTTAATCTTACAAGATTAGCTGGTGATATGGCTTCATTCTATGATGTAGACCAAGCTGATGTTGCAAAGAGCTTACAATCCATTTTTTCGGGAACAATAGCACCTTTGAGGAGATACGGACTTGATTTAACACAAGCCACACTTTCAGAGTGGGCTATGAAAAACGGACTTGACGCAAATATCAAGTCCATGACGCAAGCTGAAAAGGTATTGCTAAGATATAATTATGTCATGGCTAACACGCAAGCTGCGCAAGGTGATTTTGCTAAAACTGCCAACACTTGGGCTAACAGTGTAAGAGTCCTCAAGCAAGAGTTCCAAGCATGGGGCAGTATCATAGGTAGCGTAATAATCAATGCTTTAAAGCCGTTTGTTCAAGCCTTAAGTAAAGTAATGCTCAAGGTTATCAGCTTTACAAGAACTGTAGCTGACGCACTCGGAGCAATCTTCGGATGGACTATCGAGATAAATGGCGGCGGTGCTACTGTTGACGGCATGGAGGACATAGCTGGCGGAGTAGGCGATATTGGTGATAGTGCTGATAGCTCTAATAAGAAAGCACAAAAACTGAAAAAGACATTGCTTAGCATAGATGAGATACACGCACTTGACGATAACAGCGATAGTGGCAGTGGTAGCGGTTCGGGCAGTGGCGGTTCAGGCGGTGGAGCTGGCGGTGGTGTTGATAGCTCGCTGAAAAAGACCGATGGATTGCTTGAAAAATACAAATCATCAATCAAAGACCTTTACTCACTCGGAAAGTACATCGGTGACGCTCTTGCGAGTGCTATGGAGAGAATTGATTGGAAGAAGATTTATCGGAAAGCCGACAATTTTGGAAAAGGACTTGCAGATTTCCTCAACGGCTTAATCAGCCCGAGACTCTTTTATGATTTGGGCGCAACAATAGCCGGTTCACTGAACACAGCTTTACATTTTCTCAATTCATTCGGTACAACATTCGATTGGACTAACTTTGGCTTGTCGATTGCTAACGGCATTAATGGATTTTTTGAGAATTTTGATTTTGCGTTACTGGCAAAAACTATTAATGCATGGGTACAAGGAATATACACCATGCTAACCACAGCAATTAAAAATGTGTCGTGGAAAGACATACTCAAAGGAATTACGGACTTTTTAAGCAATTTGGACATTAAAACTGTTGAGATAATAGTTGGCACATTGCTGATAAAAAAGATAATTTCACTAAAATTAGGTTCAGTGGCGCTCGCTTTTATTGGAAAATCATTATCAAAAGCGATAGCACAGGCAATAGCTTCAAAAATTGGATTTGAGCTTGTAGAAGGAGCTGGCATTGGAACAGCGATAATGCAAGCATTTAAAACGATTTTTGCCTCATTGTCAACAAACCTCGGATTACTTATAGAAGGACTATTCAGTGGTTTAAGTTTGGGTGATGCAATAACGGCTGCATTCGGAACAGGGGCAGCAGACCTATTAGCAGCAATCGGTTCTGCTTTTTCAACAATAGCCGGAACAATTTTATCTATCGTAAATTTTGTCAAAATGTTAAAAGACGGGTTTAGTTGGATAAATGAAATTCTAATGGTAATAGGTGTTGCATTGGCTACAATCGGAGCAATATTGGCTGGTGTGGCAGCATTGCCAGCAGTAATTGTTGGAGCAATAGTGGCAGCAGTCGCAACGATTGTTGTTGTGGTAAAAGATAATTGGAACGCAATTTGTGAACTATTTTCAACAGTTGGCGAATGGTTCAATGGAAATGTCATTGAGCCTGTAGTTTCATTTTTTAAAGATATGTGGAAAACCATAAGTGGCTTTTTCGGTTCTTTATGGAAAGACATAGTAACTGTGTGGCAAGGAGCTTCGAAATGGTTTAGTTCCACAGTAATTGAGCCGATAGTTAGCTTTTTTAAAGGCTTTGCTACACGAGCACAACAGATTTTTCAAGGTATTTGGATAATAATTAAAGCAATTTGGATAGTAGCTTCAAGTTGGTTCAATAATAATGTAATTACTCCAATTTCAAATCTGTTTAACTTTTTAAAAACGCTTATACAGACAACGATACAGACAGCAAAAGATTTTGTCTTTTCAACGTGGCAAGGGGTGGCAAGTTGGTTTAATAGTACAGTAACACAACCGATTTCAAACTTTTTTAATATGTTGAAAGCTGGCATAACATCGGCACTTAGCGTAGCAAAGAACTTTGTTATATCTACTTGGCAAAGCGTGGCGGGTTGGTTTAATGGCAATGTTATTTCGCCTATCACAAACTGCTTTAATATTATGAAAAACGGAATTACAAACGCGTTTAATTATGTGTGGAGTTCAATAAGAGGCGGCGTTACAGGAGCCATGAACTACGTTATTTCTAAAATAGAAAACGGCGTTAATTTTGTTGTCAGTGGAATTAACTCTTTATTAAGAGGATTTAACAAAGTTGTTTCTATGGCTGCTAAGGTGGCTGGTGCAAATTGGAACGGAGTATCGTTAGTTCCGAAAGTACATATTCCAAGGCTTGCTAGTGGTGGAATTTTCCCAAGGGGAGAGGACGGCATGGCTTTCATTAATCACAATGAGTTAGTCGGTAAATTCTCAAACGGCAAAAACGTAGTTGCAAACAACCAACAAATCACCGAGGGAATTAAACAGGCTGTCATGGAAGGAATGGCACAAGTGATGATGAACTATAATGCCGGTGGAAACCCTGCGCCTATCATTGAAAATGTGTTTAAGTGCGACAGCGAAACACTCTATCGCATGACACAGGTAGGTAAAGCAAAGCACGGACAGCGATATATTGTAGCAAATGAATTTGGCTAAGACACTCACACCTATGTGGGTGTCTTTTTACGAGGTAACAATATGGCAATGATGTTAGTAGATGGAGTGGCATTACCCACTCCATCAACTTTTGAATGGGGCATGATTGATGTGTCTGCAAGCGACAGTGGGCGAACACAGGATGCTCAAATGCACAAGAATAGAATAGCGCAGAAACGGCAACTTAAATTGTCGTGGAGTGGTACAGACACAGCTAGGACAGCAAGGATACTTCAAATGGTAAACCCCGAATATATCAGAGTAACATATCCTGACGCTATGAGTGGCACTGATGAAACACGTACATTCTATGTAGGTGATAGAAGCGCACCTATCAAGATATGGACTATCAACAATAAGAGGTATGAGACATTGAGTTTCGACCTCATAGAAGTATAAGGCGGTGATTAAATGCTTAACGTATCGGCTAAGTGGCAAAGAGCAGTAATGCTCGATAATAATATAAACGTAAATTGTTTTGCTGACATAGTTACAACTAATGGTGAAAAAATCCCTGTTAGTGATAGTGAGCTGTGGGCGAATGGCTTCGAAGTTAATGATTCAACATCAAGCAATGGCACTTTCACAATCGGGGCTTTGATTGCTGGAAAACTGAAAATTAAGCTGAATAACATTTACGAGGATTACAGCAAGTATGATTTTGATAAGGCAAGCGTAACAGCATATGTTTCAAAAAGCTTTTCTGATGGCACAAGTGAAAAACTAAAAATTGGTGAGTATAGAGTCAGCGAGACAAGCTATGACGGCTCACTCATAACGCTTACTTGCCTTGACAATATTAATAATTTCAATCGTGAGTATGACAGCAATTTAAGCTACCCTACGACAGCGTATGAGGTAGTCAGAGACGCTTGTATTAAGTGTGATGTACCTTTTACTATGGCGAAATTTGATAACTCTGATTACGTGATTAACGAGATGCCAAGTGATAATCAAAAGCTCACATACGGACAGGTAATAGCTTATATCTTACAGTTAAGCGGATTATGGGGCAAATGCGGTCACGATGGTGAATTGCTTATCGGTTGGTATGATATGAGCCAGTTTGGGAGCCAAAATTACAATGGTGGAACTTTTAGCACAAAAACTACACCATACTCTGACGGAGATAGTGTTGATGGTGGAACATTTAAGTATTCTGACGGAGATAGTGCCGATGGCGGAACATTTACAGAAGCGAGAAATTACCACAATATTTACACGCAAAAAGACTTGAATGTTGCGACTGATGATGTTGTTATCACCGGGGTAAAGGTAACAGTAACCTCAAAAGAGGATAAGGCGAAAGATGTTAACGCGCTTGCCGGAAAAGAGGGATATGTAGTCTCAATCTCTGATAATCCGTTTATTCCGGCAGACAAGGCACAGGCAGTTGCAAATTATATCTTCAAAAAAATCGGTGGCATGAGGTTCAGGCCTCTTGACGCTACACTCTTGTCAAACCCACTGATTGAGAGCGGAGACGTGGCGCTTGTGACAGACCGCAAGCAGAATACCTATAGCTGTTTTATTTCTAACCGAACATTTACAGTTGGAAGTGGCACTAAAATTTCGTGCGATGCTGAAAATGCTTCAAGAAATAGTGCTGATAAATTCAGTAGTGAGACAAAGGCTGTCGTACAAGCTAGGAAAGTTGCGCAGGCACAACTAAGTGTATATAATAAGCAAATGCAATTGCTGACACAGCTAATGTCTCAATCGCTCGGGCTTTTTAAGACCGAGCAGAAACAAGAAGATGGCTCAATCATTTACATTATGCATAATAAAGCCGACCTTAATTCGAGCAACATACAGTGGAAAATGACGGCTAATGGCTTAGCGGTTTCAAATGATTACGGCAAAACATGGAAAGCAGGAGTTGACAAAGACGGAAACGCTATTTTCAATATTATGTCGGCTATCGGCATTAATTTTGACTGGGCGCATGGTGGAACACTTACTTTAGGCGGGGAAAACAATGTAAGTGGTGTGCAGTATGTTAAGGATGCAAAAGGTAAAACACTGGTCACCCTTGACAATAGGGGCTTGACACTTGATAGCAGTGTGAAAATTGCTTGGGATAATGTGGCTGACACTACTGCTAAAGTCACTCAGATAACCAAAGACACAGTGACTACAAGCTATGTAAACGCACTTGACGTTAAGGCAGGAAGTGTTGATGCCGAAAATATTACCGGAACGACAATAAATGGTAAAAATATTGTTGGTAATTCATCAATATCGCTTACTGGCGGAAGCGTGTCTGATACTAAATTTAAAATCGAGTCAACAAACAACGTGGGGACAAAATTTAGATTAGAAAGCAACGGTGGCGTTTTTAGAATGTATAAAAATGACGAAGCCGTAATATCACTATATGGACCATTTGGAAGCATTGGTGCAAAAATACTAAATGCAGCAAGCTATGTGGAATCGCCAAAATTTAGAGAAAGCGATGGAGGATACGCGATGTGTGGCGACACGACAGAGCATACATATCACTGCGACTGGGATGGTAGTGCCTTGAGCTTCCAAGTCGATGATACTTGGGTATGGAGTTCATCAGATAAACGTTTAAAAAAGAATATTAAAGCAATTAATCAAGATTATATTGATGCAGTAGGCTCGGTCGATTTATTTCAATACAATCTTAATAGACAAGGATATTCAGACAAGCCGTTATATTTTGGAGCGATGGCACAGGATATAATCGAGAACCTTAAAGATAAAGGGCATGTCGATGAAAATCTTGATATGATTTTCCAAAACAAAGCAACATCGGATGATGATACACTGTACTACGGCATGAACTATGAGCAATTCCTAATCTTAAGACTTGCTGGAGACGAGCAGAAGATTGATAAAATGCAAAAACACATAGATGAATTGGAAGATAAGTTTTCAAGATTGTGTCAGAAATTAGGCATTAATGAAAGTGAGGTATAGCTTATGGCAATTCAAATGAGACGAGGGGCATACGCGGAGTTCGACCCCTTAAAAATGAAAGCCGGAGAATGGGCGGTATCGACCGATTCCGACACGAAAAAACAACAGATATGGATGTGCTTCGCACCAGGAATAGTTAAGCGAATGGGAACCGTTGAGGATTTTGACGTTGAAATTCAAAGACTTATTCAGAGTTACCTTGACGGCATGGCTCAATCCGTATCACAAGCTCAAAAATCAGCAGAACTTGCTACAAGCAAAGCTCAAGAATCAGCTAATTCTGCAAGCAATGCTAAAGAAAGCGAAATAAAAGCCAAGGCTTCTGAAACTAATGCTAAGACAAGCGAGACTAGCTCTGCTAAGAGCGAGTCGGAAGCACAAAAATATGCAGAGCAAGCCAAAGAAATATCTGAGAGCTTAAGTGGGGCATTAAGGCCTCTTGGAACTATTAATTTTGCTGACTTGCCCACTACAGCAGAAGCAACCTCTGGTGATATGTACAACATAGCCGACCAATTTACTACGACCACAGATTTTAAAGAGGGGGCTGGTAATATAATTCCCGCCGGCAGTAATGTATATCTGACAATCGACAGATACTGGGATGTGTTAGCTGGTACACCGGTTACAGGAGTAAAAGGTGCAAAAGAAGTATATTATCGCAGAGGAAATGTAAACATAACCCCTACCGATATCGGAGCGGTTGCAGAAGATGGAAACATAAGCAATACAACAGTTACTTTTGCCGATACAACAACTAGAGTAAATCTTGTTTCTGGCGAAAAAGCGTCGGTCGGCTTCAGGAAAATTAAGAAGTGGTTCGCTGATTTGAAAAGCTTTGCTTTTAAAGATTTAGCGAACAATCTCACGACTACTACCACTGGCAGTGCATTAGATGCGAGCCAAGGTAAGATTTTGAATGACAAATATGGTGAATTAAACCGGAGTTTAGGTAATTTAAAGACGGATTTTGATAAATTAAATAGTATAAAAATTAAAGTTGGCACCGCAGTAAGAACAGCGACAAAGGGTGAAAATTCATTTATGTTATTTACCTTAGAACAAGTCAAAAACATGTTTGAGTTAGAAAGTCTCTCTGTTAATAATATTGCTATATTAATAAGTAATGGTGACGGAAAGGCTTTTCCTTCTCACTTAGAAGGTGTAACTATGTTAAATAATAGTTGGTATGTAGTTTTTAAAGATATAGTACAAGGGAATATGAGTTGTAGAGTTCAATATGTAATATTTTATTGGGGGAATTAATTATGTAGTAATATATCTATTCTTTGCAATCCATGTTGTCAATATTCGACAAAATAAAACACTTTAAAGTGCTACAGTAATGATGTTCTCAAATAAGAGAACTCTTCAAGTTTCGGTAGGGCGGTGGATTTTTCTGCCGTCCTTATTGACGTTTAAGAACAAATGTTCTATAATTGATGTATCGGAGGTAGTGTTGTATGGAATATAAGGATGAAATAATTAAAATGATTGAGGGCTTGGAAGATAAAGACCTGTTATTGTACTTGTACATTTTTATTAAAGGAAAAATAGAGGCAGAGTAAAAACTCTGCCTTGTGGTTATATTTTCTTTTCCCAAACGTTACCGCACTTTGAACACACAAACTTTGTTTTGCCGTTTTTGCCTTTAATTCCGGTAGCAGCACCGACAACGGCACCGACAGGTCCGAAGAGACCACCTACTGTGTTGCCAACAAGCGCTTTACCGAATGAGAATTTTTTCTTGGTATCAACAGGTATTCCAACACCATCACAACCCCATTTAGGGCATTTAACAGTTTTACTCATAATAAAATACCACCTTTCCTATTAATTTGATTTATTTTGAGTATTTTCATACATCATATCTATTAAATTCATAATATTTTCTTGCTCTTTATCCGACAATTTAGATAATTTCAACGCATAGTCTTTAATTCTACTATCCATATTCGACAGAGCCAAGTCTTTTGTTGCCTCTTCAACAACTGAATGGTGCTCTTTTCCGGTAACTAAATAATCAAGTGAGCAATCAAGACATTCTGCAATTTTTACCAACTTAAACAATTTTGGACAGCTTTTTCCCTTTTTCCAATCCGAAAAAGTACTTTTAGGGAAACCGCCATATTTAGCCACTTCTGAATCATTTAACCCTTTTGAGTCTCTTAATTTACAATATCTTTCGTACATAGAAAATCTCCTTTAAAAAAGTTGTGATTTCTCAACATTTGGGGTTGACAAATAAGACTTCCTAATGTAGAATGAAAAAAGAAGTTAGGAAATCTCAACTCAATAAAAAATAAAATTGAGAAAATAATATTATGTTTCTGGACAATTCATAGTATACACGATTTTCTAATTTTTATCAAGACATAGTTAGGATTTTTGAACTAAAAACAAAAGCTGTTAGCGTACTACCACCAACAGCCGTTGCCTTATTTTTTACACCACATACATTTTGCAGTCTTTCGACGCACTGTGTAGTACCAATGCTTCTTTAAATGTTCCGTCACTTATGCAGTTTAAGTTCAGCAGTTTAATTGCCATTAGCTGACGGATTGAGAGGAGTATCTAGCGTAGCACGGCATATTACCGGAAATGCCAGCCATGATTTTTTATCGAGCTTTACTGCCCGAAATGCGCTACACCGATTGCTACATTTTAAATGCGACCTCGCAAATATGGAACAGGCAAAATCAAAATTGCTTTCAAGGCTTTGTCCTCCTAGCATATTTTGCCTAATATGGCACTTTTTATAGTAACGGATTTCCTAACTATTGTCAAGAAAGGAGATGGGAAATTGAATAAGAAAAAACGACAGGCGAGCTTTAAAAAACTCGATACGCTCATAAAAGCTAGAGACGTTTCGTTTTACAAACTGTCAGAAGAGCTTGGAATGGCGCGAAGTACTTTTTCAGATTGGAAGTCGGGAAAATCAATGCCAAAAACAGACAAGCTAATTAAGATTGCTAATTATTTTGGCGTAGAAGTTTCTTATTTTATTGAGTAGAGAGAAAGGAGTAGAAATGGCAAGCTTTATTGATGAAGTGGAAAAAAGTTATCTTAACAGTCTTAAAGATAACTTATGTAAAACCTGTGAGGGAGCTGTATTTATGAAGACATATCTTTCTTCAAGGTCTGCTATCTTTGAATTAGAGAGTAAGGTTTTATCAGAACTCAAAGATAGCAAACTAACAGTTACAGAAATGATTGGTTTCTTAGAATATATGAAACAGTCTATTAAAAACCACTCATTTCTTCCCTAGGAGAAAGAACACTGATGCAGCATTCTTTATCAGAAGTAATGTCGCCCTCTGGTATTTCTTTAGCAGTCTTGAGCATAGATAATACTTTGTCGGAGTAAGGATATTCAAGACCACAGTTAGGGCAAACAATCTTACTAGCAGATATATCTTCATTAACAGTATATCTACTATAGCAAGTGCAAGTTATTTGAAATTTAAGAAACATATTTTTCACCTCTTTTCTTATTTAGAGTAAGAGGATTATACCACAGAAAGGAGAAAACATGAACGATTTACAAATTTTCAATAATGAAGAGTTCGGAGAAATCCGAACGGCAGTAGTAAATGATGAACCTATGTTTTGCTTAATTGATATTTGCAAGGCATTGGAAATCAAAAATGCTACAGATGTAGCAAAGAGATTAGATGAAGATGAACGCACTAGATTAAATCTAGGGCGTCAAGGAGAGACAAATTTCATAACAGAAAGCGGTCTGTATGCAGTTATCTTAAGAAGTGATAAACCCAACGCTAAGAAGTTTCGCAAGTGGGTAACAGCAGAAGTACTTCCGTCTATCAGAAAAACAGGCAGTTATGGTATGCCAAAGACAACAGGCGGTCAGATACAGCTTTTGGCACAGGGCTATACAGAATTAGAGCAGAAAGTAAATGACATCAAAGATGATGTGAGCGAGCTTAAGGAAAACGTGCCGCTTTATAGTTGCGATATTGACGAGATACAACAGCACGTTAAGCGCAGAGTTGTAAATATCCTTGGTGGCAAGCAGAGCGAAGCATATAGGGATAACAGTATCAGACATAAGACATTTTCTGATATATGGACGCAGTTAAAGCGTGAGTATGGTTGTGTATCTACTTACAAGAGTATTAAGAGAAAGTATATAGACGATGTGCATGAGTTCATTGATTGTTATGTCGTGCCTAAGTATCTTGATGAGCTTATTCATGACGCAAACGCTCAACAGAGTTTTGCATAGCGAGGTGATTGTATGAGGAAAAGAACTTTAAGAGAGAAGTTTTACACCGGCTGTGGCTACTCGATTTTCGGAGCATTAGCATTTGCGTTTTTCCTTGGATTATCGGTGGCATACGGAATTAAGACAGCGAGTATTATCGTTGGAGCAATCGTAACAGTCTTTTGGCTGATACTGATTGCAATATGTCTCATAGAGGAGGGCGAACCGCATGAGAAAAAGAAACCTGATATTGATGTTATCAATTTCAACGATTGGAATTATGACCTTAAAGCCAATAGCAACGAAAGCAGATAGCAAAGTTGAGCTGACAGCCGGAGTTTCTTCCTATTTAAATGATGTAATGCTAGGGAAGATTGAGCCAACAGTAGTTCAGAATGAGCCGGTTGTAGTTGAGCAGACCTATGAAGAACCAACAGTTCCAACTTGCCGTAAGAAATACAGTTGTAGCCGATTTAAGAAGCTGGGGCGAGTCAGATATGACAATTACACTTATACGTGGTACTCGCAGAGAGTGTTACCTGGAGGCGGACTTAATATTCCGGGCAGACATTTAAACGAGCACGGATTGGTAGTTGATGAAAACGAATACGTTGTAATTGCAAGTGATGATTTACCACACGGAACTGTAGTTGATACTCCAATAGGCGTCCAAGGAATTGTATATGACGAAGGGAGCGGAAATGGAAATCTTGACATCTACTGCGATTGGTAGCCAATTGAAACGTCAGAGCGCTAACGATTACCTACAAGAATTATATCGAGCTAAACGGCACGAGGACAAATCATTTGACTTTCAAGCACTGTTGGACAGAGAAATGGAGAAGCTAAATGAGCGACAATGTAAGACGAATTAAGTTAGGCGATACGAGATACAGATTGAAGCCATTAACGAGAGAGCAGAAGTTATTGCTCAACAAGGCTCATTACGTGGCTAGTGAGTGGCTTTTCGTATCAGAATCAGACTCGTACTTAAGGGTAGTTAAAAAATCAAGCCTACATGGAAATTTGATTCTAAAAACCATAAACAAATAGAAAGAGAGGAAACGCAATGAAGATTACACACATTTTTGCACAGAATTTTTGTAAATTCTATGGCAAAAACACATTAGACACAGATTTTTCGATGAAAACTGTGTTATCCGGTCAGAACGAAGTTGGCAAATCGACAGTTAAGAGGATTATTCTTGATGTGCTGAACTGCCACGATGAGAATGACAGAGAAATTACAGGCATAAGACCACATGATGAAAATGGAGTTGAGATTGACGATGTTGACATTGTAAGAGCTGTTACCTTTGAGATTGACGGAAAAGAAAAGACTCTGAAAAAGGTTACAAGGCAGAAGCGCAACAAAAAAGGTGAGATTACAGGCAGTGTTACTGATTACTCAATCAATGATGTGCCATACAAAATGGCTGACTACAATCAGTACATCAATGACAACATGGCAGAGCTTGGAGTATTACCATTTTGCTTAAATGCTATGACATTACTCAACAAATCACAGGCCGAGCAGAGATTAGCGCTTGCAAGTTATTTTGGAACACATACTGATGAAGAAATCTGCGATATGTTTCCACAGTTTGCCGAGCTTAAGCCGATGTTTGATGATGGAGACGTTGACCAGCTCAAAAAAGTATGTCGTGGCAAGCTAAACGGCACAGGCGGTAGGAGTGGCTCAAAAGGACTTGTTAAGGAAAGAGACGAAATCTCAACAAGGATTGATACAATCCATTCCACCAATGAGTATACAGACCTCGCAGAGCTTGAACTACAGAAGAAAACATATGAGCCACAGCTTAAGGAAATCGAAGATAAGCTGTCCGACTACAACAAGATTTTAGAGAGCAAGCAGAAAGCCACAGAGGACATTATGAACCTTAAATTTGAGCTTTCTGACATGGAGAGAAAAGCCAATGCTGAAAATCAGAAAAAGCGTATGGAGCTACAGGCACAGATTGATGACTTCGATGCTTCAATCCGCAAAGCAGAGTCAATGATAAGAGCTAAAAAGGCTAACATTGAAAACTTTGAAGGTTCGGTTAGATTTTGCACAGAGAACTTAGCAAAGGTACGTGCTGATTGGAAAAAAGCAAAGGCACTTTCCTTTGATGAAAGCAGTGTTAATTGTCCGATGTGCGGTCAGAGATTGCCGGAAGATACAATAGAGAGTTTGAGAACTGATTTTAGTGATAAAAAATTGAAGAAGCTTAAAGAGCTTGAGGATAAGGGCAATTCATTATCAAATGACAGTAAGGAACTCAAACAGGCTATTGAGGATAAGAAGAAAGAAATAGCTGACCTTGAAGCAGAACTTAAGGAGCTGACAGAAAAGCGTGATACTGTTGCTGACAAGTTTGAACGTGATAACATCGCTAAAGAGCTTGGAATGGTGCCTACTGATATTGATATGACAGGCAACAGCGAGTATCAGGCACTTAAAGCTAAAATCGAGGAAAAAGAGAAAGCCCTTGCCGATGAAAACGATACATCGGAACTTATCAGAAAGCTCAAAAACGAGCGAAACGAACTGTTAAGGCAAGTTTCATCAGTTGATACAAAGATTGAGCTTGGTGTGGCAAATAACAAGCGTATAGATGATAGCATAGCTGACCTTGAGGATAAGAGAAAAGACCTCAATCAAGAAATTGCCGATTGGGAGAGAAAGCTTGACTTGCTGAAAGAGTTCACTCGCAAGAAGAATGAGCTTTTACAGGCAGATGTTAATAAGTATCTGAATTTTGCCACAGCAAAGCTTTTCAGACCGCTCTTAAATGGTGATACCGAGGAGTGCTGCGACTTCACTTACAATGGTGAAGCATATGCAAGAAATCTCAATCATGGTGCAAGGATGCTGACAGAAGTTGACATATGCAGAGCTTTTCAGAAAGTGGTAGGTGTTAATTTCCCGATTATTATTGATGATACAGAGAGCGTTGACGATTGGAGAATACCACAGATTGATAACCAGCTAATCTTGTTAAAGCATACACAGGACAAAGAGCTTGTGATTGAAAATATGGAGGCATAGAAATGATTAAAGCAAAAGACGGAAAAGTTATATTCAAAGGCGAAAGAAACCATATTATTGCAGAAGCAGTCACTGTTTTACGTGCGCTTGAAGAGGAACTTTCAGAGGAAGAGTACAAAACAGTGATTAAACTTGCTGATAAAAGTGAGAAGTAGTTGAGCGATGAAGCTGAGGGAGCGAGAGAAATGCTCAAAAAGTTACTTGGATTATAGGAGGTATAGGCATGAGTATTAAGAAGAGAAATTATTACATGGGTGGTAAAAAGCACACTGTAGAGCTTAAGTATGACGGATATATGTATACAGTCATATCTGACGGAGTTTTATTCAAACAGACGCCTAATAAGCTGTTTGCAGTTCAGGTTTTTAATGAGATTTAGGAGGATTAATTATGGCAGAGAATACACAGATAGTTGAGTATGAATCAAATGGGGAAATGGTAAAAATTTCTCCAACAATGATAAAAAGATACCTTGTAAGTGGCGGCGGCAATGTATCTGACGGAGAAGTAATGATGTTTATGTCATTATGCAGATACCAGCACTTAAATCCGTTTTTGAGAGAAGCATACCTTATTAAGTATGGAAGCAACGACCCAGCCACAATAGTTACTGGAAAAGACGTTTTTACAAAGAGAGCCAATGCGGACCCACGATATAAGGGAAAGAAAGCAGGAATTATTGTAATTAAAAAGGACGGAGCCGTTGAGGAACGAGAGGGAACAATGGTTTTACCTAACGAAACTATCGTAGGTGGCTGGGCGAAAATCTTTATTGACGGAAAAGAGGACGAGTATCAGTCAGTAGGCTTTGATGAGTACGCAGGAAGAAAAAAAGATGGTTCACTTAACAGCCAATGGGCGAAAAAACCAGCCACAATGATTAGAAAAGTAGCTGTTGTGCAGGCCTTAAGAGAAGCGTTTCCAGATAGATTTCAAGGTTTATATGCACAAGAGGAATTTCAAAATGTATCAGATGTAAAACTTGATACAGAAAAGGTTGTTGCTGATGAAATCAAAGAAAACGCAAATAGTGTTGATTTTGACGAGGACAACATAATTGATGTAGAGCCGACCGGCACAGCCGACAAGCAGTCAGAGGAGCTACCACCATTCATGCAGAGCGAGGAGGATTAAGTAATGCATCGACACGACTGGATTAAGTTTTGTAAGCATCATAAATGGGGCTATGAGTGCAAAATATGTGGGAGGTTTTGGAGACCATGAGAGTAATTTCACAGCATGGCAATGTTGATTTGCCTTATGAGCAGATAGTTGTGTGCCACGCAATGGAGAGCATTATAGCACTATACAATGGAGAGAAATATGTGTTAGGTGAGTACTCTTCCAAAGAGAAAGCGTATAAGGCTATGGAAATGCTAAGAGAACAATACGGAAAATTGGAAGTAATGAAAGTCCTTGCAAGTGGTACCGCTGAATATATGGAAAAGGCACTTGCTACCGATGAAATGATAAAACATTATAACACCTATTGCGATATGAATGTTTTTCAGTTCCCACAGGATGATGAAATCGAGGTGTGAGTATGCTAATCAATTCAAATAAAGAAAACGTAACCGAACACGTAAAATTCATAAGCTACACAGGTAAATATCCTAATTTATGCTGTGGAGATTTGACGCTCGAGATTGACGGAGAAAAAGTAATATTCGGGAGTATGTATTGTAGCAGAATGAGTGAGCGTAAAGGCATATACCCTATATTTTGGGACTCCGGCGGACATATTAGAAACTATAAAGCCTATACAGGAGAATGGCAAATAGATGTGGACAAAATACCGGAAAAATACCGCAAGTATGCAAGCGAAATAGACGAGGTATTCAATGCCAATGTGCCTTATGGTTGCTGCGGAGGTTGCGAATGAAACTTAAATGCTTAGGCTCATCGTCAGCCGGAAATTGCTATCTGCTAACTTCCAACAGTGGAGAAACACTTATCCTTGATTGTGGAATACCGATTAAGGAGATTAAAAAAGGCTTGAATTGGCACATAAGGGGGATAAAGGGTGTGATTATAAGTCACACCCACCTCTAGACCACAGCAAGTCATTAAACGATTTTAAGCCTATGGGAATACCGATACTTGCCCCATATTTAGACAATAGCCGTAAATCAATGAATATGGGCGGATTTACAGTAAAGCCTTTTGACTTAACGACAATAGACGGAAATTGGACACATACAAACGCAAACGGCGATCCTTGCCCGATATTCGGCTTTCTGATTACTCACAAGGAAATGGGAAGAATGCTTTATATAACCGATTGTGAACTAATCAAATGGAAGTTTAGAGACATAAACCACATTCTCTTAGGTGTGAATTATGACAAGGATTTAATCGACAGGGATAACACAGGCAAAGCTAATCACGTATTCAGAGGTCATTTAAGCATTGACACGGCTTGTGATTTTGTCAAGGCAAATTATTCAGATAGCTTGCAGAACGTCATAATGTGCCATTTATCAAGTGAAAATTCTGATAGAGATAGTTTCATCGAGAAGATGAAAAAAGTTGCTTGTGGGGCAAATGTGGATGTTGCAGAGCGTAACAAGGAATGGGTTTTAAGGAAAGGAGATGAATGTCCGTTTTGAGAATTGAAAAGTTAATTAATTTTTTGAAAGAAAGATTTGAAGATGGAATACAGATGTTTGATACACCATCTATAGCGGGTGATTATAGAGTGCCTATTTATAGTGAAGATAAAATCATTGTATTATGGGCTCCGCATTACGAGTATATAGAGATATATGGTATTTCTGACGAAGAGTTTGAAAGAGTTATGAAAGAGGCAAAAGGATATTAGCAAGTGCCTTTTTTAAAAATTAAACAGACAGGAGAAAAATAATGAATATTGTAACACTTTTAGGACGATTAACTAGGGACCCTGAGATTAGATATACACAGGGCGAAAATGCAATGGCAATAGCAAGATTTACACTTGCCGTTGACAAAAATTTTAAAAAGAAAGGTGATAAGGCAAATTTCATTAACTGCGTGGCTTTTGGCAAGATTGCTGAAACAGTAGAAAAGCACGTATTTAAGGGTTCGAAGATTGCAGTTATCGGTGAGTGGACTACAGGCAGTTACAAGAACAAAGACGGAAACACAGTCTACACTAACGATTGCAACATATCTAAGCTGGAATTTTGCGACAGTAAAAATTCAAGTGGCAGCAGTGCAGAACCGCAGCCAAAACCCGATGATTCCTTTATGAACATTGATGACTCTATTAATAGTGAAGAATTACCATTTGCGTAAGATTGAGGTGGAAAGTGAAAGAAGAATGGAGAGACGTTGTTGGCGCTGAAAAATTTTACAAGGTAAGCAGTTACGGAAACATTGTGAATAAACTTACCGGAAAGTGCCTTAAGCCTTCAAAAAGTGGCTCGTATAATCATATCCAACTTAGATATGGAGTTAATAAGAATTACTTAGTCCACAGACTTGTGGCAGAAGCATTTATTCCAAACCCCAATAATTTGCCACAGGTTAATCATATTGATGAGAATAAGAGGAACAATCGTGTTGATAATTTAGAATGGTGTTCTGCAAAATATAATTCTACATATGGCAAAGGCAGTAAAGCAAAAGAACATAGAGTTATCCAATTTGATTTATCCGGTAACGCTCTAAAAATATGGGAAAGTATAAAAGAGGCCAGTATGAGCTTGGGAATAACATATCAAAGTATTTCCTCTTGCTGTAGAGGACTCGATAAATCAGCCGGTGGCTATATTTGGACTTATGCAAATTTGATAGACACTCATTTACGGTGGAACAAGAAATAACTCATAGGGCAGCCAATAACGGCTGTCCCAGAAAGGAAAAACAATGGATTATGCAAATAAAATATTTGCAAATATTGCAAAGGATATGGCGGAGCAAAAAGATATTGCAGTTGTAAGAGCGTTTGTATTTCAGATTACAGAACTGCTACAGAAAAATGGCATTATGCCAATACCCACTGAAAGATACATGAATATCAATTCTGATAAATCAAGTTACAGTATTATCAGAAAAATCAATATTTCATTCGATGAGCTTGATTGTACCGAGCATGACCGAGAAGTTAGAAAACAGGCATACAGAGATTTTATCAAGGAATTTGAGAGCAGAGTTAATTCAAAAGTTATATCTGAAAAACTCTTTGAAACTGAATGTATATTATTGGAGCGTGATAAGAATGAAATTGATTGACGTGGATGCACTAAAGAAAGATTTAGAATCAGTTACTTTAAGCAATGGAACTTTAGTAAATACAAATGCAGTATTGCATTTACTAGAAGAATATCCGACCGCCTTTGATGTGGATAAGGCTATAGAGCAGTTGAGGGAAAGAAGCATGCTGTCAAGACCTATGGGAATGGTACCATTGAAAGAAGCCGTTGAGATTGTGAAGCGAAGTGTAAAGGAGTAAGCATGAGATTAATTGACGCAGACAAACTAAAGGAGGATAAAACAATGTGTAGAAAAATGAAAAGAACAATAATGGCTATGATTTGTGTGATTGCAATGAGCGTTTTTAATGTGGTGCCGGTATTTGCCTGCACACCGAAATTGAATCCGCCATCCGTAGAGATTCCAGATATCAACTTTCAGCCTGATGATGCTTTAGAAGATGCTATTAACAATGCTGTAAAAAACTGGCTTGAGAAATGCATCCTCGGTACACCGACAGTAAATTATGCTACTTATTTCAAGAGTACAGCAAGATATTTTAACTACAGTCACGTAGCAGTCAAGTGGTCAGAGGTCAAAAACGCAACATCCTATAAGGTGCGTATCACAAAAGCTGATGGAACATGGAAAGAATACGATACGACCTATACGGCGTTTTATAGTACTAATTACACTGATGATTTTATTGCTAATGGTATGGACGGAGCCACAGTAAGCGTCAAAGCTTATGGCGATAATGATACATTCGGCTGTTGGTCAGACGATACTAATATTACGAGATTTAGATATTAGGAGGGTGGTATGCAGACGGCAATTGATATTGTAAAGAGAGGTGGAAACATTGAATTATCAGAACATAGCAAGAGCCAAGGCAATAGAACAGGAGAATAAAAAGCGACTATTGAAGCTGAATCCAAAGCTGAATGACAGGAGTGGGATTTACTTCCTACTCCGAGAAGATGAAAACGGATTTAAGTATGCGTATATCGGACAAAGTGTTGGAATAATTACCAGATTGGCAAGCCATATGTCTGGATATGAACAACATATAGACAAGTCATTAAAGGCACACAAGCTGTACGACAAAGAGAAAAATCCTTATGGTTGGCGAGTTGAATTTCTGAATTTCCCCGAAAGTCAGCTTGACGAGAAAGAGAAATACTACATCAAGCTATATGCTGATAAAGGCTATCAGCTTAGAAATGTCAGTTTAGGCGGTCAAGGGGAAAATCGTGCTAGTGGTTCAATAGGTGAGAGAAAAGCACCTAAAGGCTATATGCAAGGCATACAGCAGGGCAAAAAGGTGTTAGCGAGGGAATTATCGTCTATTGCGGAAAAACACCTTATAATCCGCTTAAAGCCTGAAAAAGAGCACAACAAGGTATCACAGAAACAGTATGAGAAATTTATGGATTTATTGAAAGCGGGTGATTCAGAATGAAGATTTTAAGTAAAAAGAAATGTGAAGAAATTCTGAAAAGAATTACTGCAAATGAAATTATTCAGGTAGAGTACGGACTACACGATATGGAAGCGGAAACAAAGGCAACGGAAAATAGAGCAGAAATAGCTTTTATTGTCGGTGGTTTCAAGGGTATGAATAAGGTGCAGAACACGTTGAGAAAAAGGTATAACAATATAAACCACGAGGAAAAAGATTAAAATACATCAACCGAAACTTGAGGAAAATAGGAGATTAATTAAATGGCAGAACGCAGAATGTTTGCTAAAAAAATAACTGAAAGTGACGCTTTTCTCGATATGCCGAGCAGTACTCAAATGCTTTACTTCCACCTATCCATGAATGCTGACGATGACGGATTTGTTAATAATCCTAAGAAAATACAGCGAATGTGTGGTGCTTCCGATGATGATTTTAAACTATTGCTTGCAAAATCGTTTGTGCTTTTATTTGAAAGCGGTGTAATTGTGATTAAGCATTGGAAAATGCACAATTACATACAGGCAGACAGATACAGACCTACTGATTATGTTGAAGAAAAATCAATGTTGGGATTAAAGAAAAATAAGGCATATATGCTTGATGTAAACAAAATGGATACAAAATGTATACAAGATGTATCCGTAGGTAAGGAAAGTATAGGTAAGGTAAGTAAAGGTGAGGTAAGTATAGTTAAGGATAGTAAAGATAAGGATATAAAAGAAAAAGATATTGATAAATCAATATCTAAAAAGAAAACCGTCTACTACCCTGATGATGAAATGCTAGAGAGCGCTTTTCAGGAATATCTGACAATGCGAAAAAAAATCAAAAAGCCGATATGCACTGAAATGGCATTACACCGAGCTATGAACACTATCGAGAGACTTTCAAAGGGCGATAATGATTTAGCTGTTAAAATTCTTAATCAGTCAGTAGACCATTGCTGGCAAGGGCTGTTTGCACTAAAAGACAATGAGCCGCATTCAGCCAACAAAGGCACCATTGATTGGGATAATGTGTAAAGGAGTGATAAAAATGGCAGAAAAAGAACACAGAATGTCACCTAACATTTCAGAAAGAATGTTAGAAGAAAACAGACAAGCTGGATATAGCCACGGATATACAGTTGGCTACAATGAAGCTGTTGACGATGTTGTGAAATTATTTAAATCAAAGACAACAATGGAGAACAATCTTATCGAGGAAATTGCGGAGCTTCTAAAGGTGGGTGGCGATTCTTGACAAGAGACGAGACAGTTAAAATTATCCGCATAATGTGTGATTGCTACCCCAATTACAAGCCGAGCAATTTATCAGAGACAGTAGATGTGTGGAATATGATGTTGGAAGAATACAGCTACAGTCAAATATCTATGGCATTGAAAACTTACGTGCATTCCGATACAAGCGGATTTGCACCGAGCATCGGACAGCTAATTAACAAACTGCATGAGGTTCAATCCCCACAGGAGCTTAACGAAATGGAAGCATGGTTCCTTGTCAGCAGGGCACTACGAAATGGCTACTATGGTGCAGTTGAAGAATTTAATAAGTTGCCACCACTCGTACAAAAGGCTGTCGGAAGTCCTGATAATCTTAGGAACTGGGCACTGACGGACAGCAAGAGCATCGAAAACGTAGTGCAATCAAATTTTATGAGAACCTACAGAACAGTTGTTAATCGAGCAAAGGAATATCAAAAAATGCCAAAGGATATAAAGGCATTGATTGAAAATACCAATAGAAGCTCGTATTCGGCTCAAATCGGCTCTAAAAATCAACAGACGATAAAAATATCGCTTGAAGATAATAAAAGCCAAAATAAGCCGATTAAAGGTATTCCAATGCCAAAAGAAATTAAGGAACGTATCGAGCAGATGAAAAGATAGGAGGAAAGAGGTTTGTGCGCACAATTAAAGCTGGCTTTACTCCTAGCGAAAAATGATAAAAGACAAGTATTCAAGGCAGAGATATGAAGTGCGAAAAGCCAGTAACCTTTGCGTGCTTTGCGGAAAACCGCTTGATAGAGAAGGCGTGGTTTGTACGGCATGCAACAGCAAACGTACAGCATATGGTCGAGAACTTTATAAAAAATTACAGGCAGTTGGTGTTTGCCCTAGATGTGGCAAGAACTTGCTATATGGTGATGAAAAAAGTTGTGTTGAGTGTAGGGCAAAATCAGCCGAAGCTATGTCAAAGAAACGTGCTGCTGATGTAAAAAAATACAATGAGCGACAAAAGGCATGGCGAAAAGCACGATACGAAAAAGACAAGGAAAATGGCATATGCACACGCTGTCGCAAAAGGAAAGCAGACCCGGGGCATACCACTTGCACATTTTGCAGAAAAACAATGAGAAGAGCACGAGTTAAAATGCCCGAAAGAACCGGCAGATACGAACAAGGGCTATGTTTTTTCTGCGATAATCCGGTAAAACCCGGATATAAGGTCTGCGAAATGCACTATCAGCAAAACGTTAAGAACGCAACTTGTGAAAAGGCAAACATCGCACGACAGAAAATAAAAGAAAGGAGTCCACAATGGACGCCTTGAAAGATTTTTACGATTTTTACCGACCACTGCAAAGAAAATATGACTTGCAAATGATTTACAAAACCAATAGCAAGGAAGCAAAAATAACTATCCGGTGGCACGGTAAAGAGATTGTAAAAGTCACAGAAGAAACTACAGAAGCCTGCTTTAGCAGAACGAAACGAGAACTTGAAGAAAGAATGAAAAAATATGAGCAACAAACTGAAACCAAAGAAAAAGCACAAAGAGCCGGATTTTACATGGACAAAATCAGAAAAAATTACGTTGAAAAACAGCAATAGCCGTAGAAAGCTCGTAAGGCGGTCTTTCACAGACTTTATGGACTTAGGATATTATGTACTGTATTTACACCATGGGTTTGGAAATAAGCGCATTGTAAGGCTTGAAAGAACCATAAATGAGTACCTTGAAAGGGCACAGACCGAAAATGAAATGAAAACTGAAACACTTGCTGAACTTTTGAAAGTCAGATACGGCATTGATGTGCAGAAAGAGATTAATTTAATCCCGATGCAACAGTTGATTAGGATTTATCAGAGAAATAATCCACTTACGATAAACGACACGAGACAGCTTTTAAATGATACGGCATACAGTTACATGGTTTTAGCGTGTACGGCGCTTAAATTGATGTTTAAATTGTCGGTTAAGGAAATCAAAGAGTTTATCGCAGAATTTAGGGATTTAATTGACACACTGTATAAATTTAATCAATTCGGTCTGACATTACCAAAGGTGGCACAATGCCTTGCTGATGAAGTTAATTACGTTGATGAAAGGTACATAAGGGTGATTGATTAATGAGTTATGTGCGGGAAAATGATAGTACACAGAATGCTCATATAAAGCAGATGAGAGGCGATAGGCAGAAAGCTTACATGGAAAAACGCAGAGACGATAAGGCATATGAAAGATTCAAACACATGCCGGATTATGGAAAAGGGGTGCAAAACAATGACAAATAGAGAGAAATTTGCAGAACAGATTTTGGATATTGCTTGTAAAGGCAACAGATTGGCAGTTAACAAAGCAACATTAGAACCGACAGCGTGCCGTAAATTAACGTGTGGAGGTTGTTTATTTAATACTCATGGCTCTGACTATTGCGGAGATGAAGCAGACAAATGGGCGAATAGTGAATATGTTGAACCACCAATTGACTGGTCAAAAGTTGCAGTTGATACACCAATACTGGTAACGTATAGTGGCATTCACCAGTGGGTTAAAAGGCATTTTGCAAAATATGAGAATGGAAGAGTTTACGCTTGGAATCATGGAACAACATCATGGAGTGGTCAGATGTGTACAGTATGCGAACTAGCTAAACTTCCGGATAAGGAGCAGTAATGGAGAGATTAACAAGAAGAAGTGCTAACGGAACAGGCATATATGCTACGCCTAGTGGAGAACCTGCTAAATGGGAAGATAACTATCATAATGTATTGCAGAAATTGGCAGATTATGAGGACTTAGAGGAACAGGAAAAACTTGTTAAATTACCTTGCAAGGTGGGAGATACAGTTTATGTAGATAACACAATACTCCCAATAGAAGATATGGAGTGTTATGAGGATATTGATAATAAGATTCCATTATATTTTCCAGCACGAGTTGTTTCATTCCGCTTTGCAAAAAGGAATTGGATGAAGATTGCAGTTAGAGAAAAATGGTTATATGAATGGATAGACGAGGAGACCGGACCGGATAGCAATTACATAGAGTGTGAGAAAAATTTTACGATTTCGTTGTCTAACATTGGTAAAACAGTATTCCTCACAGAAGCCGGAGCAAAACTGGAAGAATTGAGAGGTGGAGAAAATGAATAGTTTAGCAATAGGAGATAAATTACAAGCAATCAAAGAAATAGCGATTGGCGGTTGTGAAGATATTGAGGTTTCTGAAAAGATATTTGACCTTTGCGATGAAATTTTGGGGTTAGTTAATTCTGCCTCTTGTAACTGTAAGCGCAACAGCAATTCAAGAGATAATGAACCTTGTTGTAGATGTGATAGCAGACAGACCAATGCCGACAGGATAAGGAATATGTCGGATGAAGAGTTGGCGGAGTTTAATCTTTGCCCGCATATGGTTAATTGGAGAAAAGGAAACTATGATACGTGTGCCCATCCGAATGATAAAGATGCATGTAAAAAATGTATGTTAGATTGGCTTCAATCGGAAGTGGAATAGGAGAGAATATGGCAGAAAAGAATAATAAAGAACCAAGCCCATGTAGCGGTTGCAAATACGAAAAAAGTACAAACATAAAGGAGCTTTTAGCTTTTTGCACACATTGTAAAAGAGCTTATTTCCACGAAGAGGATAGGGAAATTCACGAGGATAGATATGAGGAGGATATAGCGTGACAGAGAGTGAAGCAATTAAAATCTGTAATACTATTGTTTTTGCAACATCCTTTAGTAATCCCCAAGGGATACCACTAAATACAACTAAAGAGGAACTTACAGAGGCAATGAGAATGTCAATACAGGCACTTGAAAAGCAGGTATCGAAGAAACCGGATTTTACAGAAGATAAAGAATTTGCTTTATGCCCTTGTTGCAATGGTAAGGGCTTACTTAACAAACAGAAATATTGTGATAATTGCGGTCAGAAAATAGACTTAGATTGGAGCGATGCAGAATGACCAACATAACAACAGTAGTATACACTGCCCTCATAGTGTTCGGCATAATCGGTCTGACAGAGGTAGCGTTTGCGTGGTACGACATCCGTGGACGAGATAAGACTGATGATGAGATACAAGAGCAGTGGTGTAGCGAAACAAATTGTAGATGTAAAAGAAAGAAATAACGAATCCTCGGTAAACCGAGGTTGTGTTAAGAAGCTAAAGTAGACGAAGTTAATACATAAAGCAATAGGGAAGTGAGTAGGTTGAGAGAATACCTTTAAAGTATGCTAAAAAACGCTCGGCGCTATTGTTATCCTCGATACATGGATTTGTAGCGTGGTGTTATGACAAAATTAAAAGTATGTTGGATAAGTGCTGGAATATCAAGTTTTATGGCTGGATATTTAGCGGGAGATGTGGACGAATGGATTTACATTGATATAGCTGACCAACATCCCGATAGTATGCGATTCATAAAGGATTGTGAAAAGACTATCGGTAAAGAGATAAAGGTTTTAAAGTCAAGCGAGTACAGCTCTGTTGAAGATTGTGTGAGAGTGTTTGGTGGTTTTAGAAATCCGGCTAATGGCTTTGCACCATGTACGAATTGGCTGAAAAAGAGAGTCCGTAAGGAATGGGAAGAACAACACAAAGATTGTGAGATTACTTATGTGTGGGGATTTGACCTTAAGGAAACTGAAAGAGCTGAAAGAACCATTGAAGCTAATCCACGAGCACAACATGAATTTCCATTAATTGACAGAGGACTATCAAAAGAAGAAGTACACGGATTGTTTGAACGGACTTTTGATTTTGCCCGACCGAAAATGTACGACTTAGGCTATCCGAATAATAACTGCATTGGCTGTGTAAAAGGTGGCATGGGTTATTGGAATAAGATTAGAGTAGATTTTCCACAAGTATTTGAAAGTCGGGCGAAATTGGAAAGAGAAGTTAATCATTCAATCCTTAAGGACAAAAACGGACAAGTTTATTTAGACGAGCTTGCACCGGGCAGAGGCAACATGAACACAGAAATTTTCCCAGACTGCGGGATAATGTGTTATTTGAGTTTAAATTAAAAATTATCAGATAAGATTGAACGATTTTATGTAGAGGTAAAACAATGAAGCACTACAAACCAATTAAATGTGTAGTCTGTAGCAAGATATTTACACCGACCGCAGCTAACCAAAATACGTGTTGCGAAGCACATAGACAGCAGAGGGCTACGGAATTAAGAAAAATCAGAGAAAAGAAAAGACTCAAAAGAAAGCCTGTTAAGAAAAACAAACTTGCGGAAATCTGCGAGCTTGCTAAGAGTAAGGGCATGAGCTACGGACAATATATGGCAGAACAGTATAAAAAAGAAGTGATGATAAGATGAACAGCAGAACTATGAGTGATATAGAGCCGATTAAAAGACAATGTGTATACGAGGACAACAAGCCGTGCAACAGCTCATGCCGATACTCAAATACTTGTATACACAGTGCAAGCAAAACCGAAGAATAGGAGATAGGCTTATGAAGTTTTCAAAACTTACTAAGCCGGAACTTGAAGAAATTTTGAAAAATGCCAATTTCACCGATGAGGAAGCGGAAGTTTTTGAGTTGCTAGTTGCTGATAAAAGCCTTGAAGAGGTATCACAGAGACTATTAATCTCAAAAACGACCACTTCCCGGAGAGTGGCAGACATTAAAGAAAAGATAGAAAGGAGTCGGGCAATGATTAACAAAGTGCCAATATGGGAAAAGGTAACGCTGACGATTGATGAGGCTGCGGAATATAGCAACATCGGAGTAAATAAACTCCGAGAAATAACAAACAACCCAAGGTGCCAATTTGTTATGTATGTCGGAAAGAGACGATTAATCAAGCGAAAAGAGTTTGAAAAGTATATCGCAGAGGCGATAGAGATATAATCAAATGTGGACTTATGTAGCCTTATGTGATATTATAATAAATTGCATAAGGCTTTTTCCATAAGTGAAAGGAGCGAAAATTTAATATGGGAAAGGACTTGAAAGGTAAAGAACTAGGCAGAGGCATTAGTCAGAGAAAAGACAAGTACTATGTTGGCAGATACACAACGAGGAATGGAAAGCGAGTGCAGAAATTATTTGCAAAACTACAAGAGTGTAAAAAGTGGCTTGCCGATGAGCAGTACACTGATGAGCACAGCAACCCCGACTTTCCGTCTGACATGTTGGTTGATGCATGGTTTGACTATTGGATAAGCGTTAAGAAGCGCACAGTAAGACCGAACACGCTAAGAAACTACACCGAGAGATACAATCGCAACATAAAGCCTGTTATCGGAAATAAGATACTGCGAGAGGTTAATACACTCCACTGTCAAAAGATAATGACTAATATGGCTGACGAGGATTACAGAACGGCAACGATATATCAGACGCGCATAGCGCTATACAACATGCTTGACTATGCATATCAAAGCGAGATTATCCCCAAAAATCCGTGCAACCGCATGGTAAAATCCGACATCGGTAAGGAGTCCTCAAAGAAAGAAGCATTGACGATTGAAAATCAGAAAAAATTCTGTGAAGCTATCAAAGGCACATCATATGAGTATCAATACAGATTCGCCTTGCAGACTGGGCTAAGGACAGGCGAGCTTGTGGGGCTTAAATGGGAAGATGTAGACTTTAAAGCCAAAACAATCAAAATTGTCAGGAGCTTAGAGTACAGGCATTCAACAGGTGAATGGCGAGAGGGCCCACCTAAGAGCAAATCGGGATATAGGACAATTCCACTCACTGATGAAGCCGTATCGCTATTGAAATTGCAGAAAGCTAAAAATGCTTCATTCAAATTTATTGACATTCAATGGAGAGACAGAGTGTTTTTGTGTAAGACCGGGGCGCCTGTGAAAAACAGCACGTATGATACCGGAATATACAAAGCGTGTGACAGAGCGCAGATACCGAGATTTTCAATGCACGTATTAAGACATACGTTCGCAACAAGATGTATCGAAGCCGGTATGACACCCAAAACCTTGCAGACAATCCTGGGGCACTCGAACATAGGTATCACGATGAACCTTTACGTTCACACGACAGACGAGCAAAAGAACTTAGAAATGGACAGAGTAGCAGAAGCACTCAAAGTAATATAAAATAATCAAAAATATAGTATAACCGATTAAATTGGTACAGAATTGGTACATAAATCAAAAATAGAAAGGCAAGAATCCTGAAAACAATGGATTTTTGAATAGGTAAAATCAAAAATGAAATTAGGCATCGTCGGACTTCCGAACGTCGGAAAGTCTACATTATTCAACTCACTCACAAAGGCAGGAGCGCTTTCAGCAAACTATCCTTTTGCTACAATCGACCCAAACGTAGGTATTGTTTCAGTGCCTGACGAGAGAATCGTAAAGCTCGGAGAGCTCTATCACACAAAGAAGGTTACACCTGCAACAATCGAATTTGTTGATATCGCAGGTCTTGTGAAGGGAGCCAGTAAGGGTGAGGGACTTGGAAACCAGTTCCTTGCAAATATCCGTGAGGTAGATGCAATCGTACACGTAGTGCGCTGCTTTGAGGATACAAACATTATCCATGTAGATGGCTCTGTAGATCCTGCAAGAGATATCGAGACAATCAATCTTGAGCTTATTTTCTCGGATGTTGAGATTCTCGACAGGCGAATTGCAAAAATTGCAAAGCAGGCAAGAATGGACAAGACACTTGCAAAGGAGCTTGAGCTTGTTGAGGCAGTAAAGGCTCATCTTGAGGACGGAAAGATGGCCAGAACCTTTGAAGTGCCTGATGATGAGGATGCACAGCTTTGGTTCAAGGGATATAATCTCCTTACAGCAAAGCCTACCATCTACGCAGCAAACGTATCAGAGGACGACCTCGCAGATGACGGCGCAAGCAATCCGCATGTTGCAAAGGTAAGAGAAATGGCAAAGGAAGAGGGCGCAGAGGTATTTGTTATCTGTGCACAGATTGAGCAGGAGCTTGCAGATCTCGATGAGGACGAAAAGAAGGAGTACCTTGAGGATTTAGGTGTTGAGTCAAGCGGTCTCGATAAGCTTGTAGCAGCCAGCTATTCACTTCTCGGACTTATTTCCTTCCTCACAGCAGGAGAGGATGAGTGCCGTGCATGGACTATAAAGAAAGGTACAAAGGCACCACAGGCAGCCGGCAAGATACATACTGATTTCGAGCGTGGCTTCATCAAGGCGGAGGTAGTCAACTATCAGGATCTTCTCGACAATGGAAGCCTTGCAGCCGCAAGAGAAAAGGGCATCGTAGGCATGGAAGGAAAAGAGTACGTTGTTAAGGACGGAGATGTAATTCTTTTCAGATTTAATGTATAATTTTATGAATAAAACGCTTTTATAAGCACAAAATCAAAAAGAAACGCATAAGATAGACCAAGGGAGGTCTGTTTTATGCGTTTTCTGGATTTATGCGAAAAAGAGGTTGTGAGTGTGGAAGAGGGCAGATACATCGGGCATGTGCGTGACCTTGAGTTTGACCCGGTCTGTGGCAAAATCTGTGCGATTATCGTGCCGGGACCGGGAAAATATATGGGAATATTTTGCAGGGATTATGAATATTGTATTCCATGGGTTAAGATTGTTAAGATTGGACCCGATATAATATTGGTAAATATATGTGAGTCTGATATGCGGCGCAAGCTGTTATGATTTTATAAATACAAAAAAATTATAAAAAAGTCTAAATCAGTACAAAATATATTGACAACGAAAATTAGTATATATATACTAAAATATGTATAGGTCTTTTTAAATACAGATGATGATTTGAAGTATTATAATGAGAAACAAAGATATTTTGCTTCTTCATATTATATGATATCTACGGAGGGTACAGCATGAAGTGTCCATTTTGCAGTAGTGACAACACAAGGGTAATAGACTCAAGACCGGCTGATGACAACAGCTCTATCAGGCGCAGAAGGCTGTGCGATGATTGCGGCAAGCGTTTCACTACATATGAGAAGGTGGAGACAATCCCACTCATCGTTATAAAAAAGGATAACAACAGAGAGCAGTATGACCGCTCCAAGATTGAAAAGGGCGTGCTTCTTGCATGTCACAAGAGACCGATTTCAGCAGATACAATCTCAAAGCTTGTAGATGAGGTCGAGATAGAAATCTTTGCCAGAGAGGAAAAGGAAATCTCTACATCACTCATCGGAGAGCTGATTATGGACAGATTAAAGGACCTTGATGCGGTAGCATATGTGAGGTTTGCGTCGGTTTACAGAGAGTTTAAGGATGTCAATACATTTATGACAGAGCTTAAAAAGATGCTTGACACCAAATAGTGTTTAGGCAGCAGTTTTTATTTAAAACAGGATGGGAAGGTGCGTATGAACATTTCCGGTATTCGCCCGAGCGAAGGCTTTTATTCATACAATTCCATAAGGGTAAACGAGCTTAGAAATAGCCAGATTATGAGTTCGAAGCAGGCAGTGGATGACACAGCTTCACAGCAATCCATTGCTGATGATACGGCTGATTACGAGGCTGCAAGGGCAAGGCAGAGCTTTACCTCGCTTGATTATGCAAATACATATGATTCCAATGCGAGCTATGAGCTTAAGGGTGCTGACAGTGATATCAGCACACTTGATGTCACAAAGGCTGTATCCGATTTAGACAAGGATAAGGTATTGCAGCAGTATCAGCGTTTTGTTGGCAGTGCGGATGGTATGGTTATGCAGCAGGCAGCCTTGAATGAACAGATTAACAGGGAGACAGAGAATTTTATACTATGAGTTTTTTATACCCGGGAGAGTACATTGACTCGACATACAGCATAGATTTTGATAAATTATATAAGGAGGGCTACAGGGGCATTATTTTTGATATCGACAACACCCTTGTGACTCATGGTTCGCCTGCTGATGAGCGGGCGATTGCTTTGTTTAAGCATCTTAAGGAGCTTGGTTTTTCGTGCCTTGTGCTCTCAAACAACAAAGAGCCGCGTGTGAAGAGCTTTGCTAAGCAGGTTGGGATAAAGTATATCTACAAGGCAGGAAAGCCCAAGCCATCAGGCTATCGTACAGCAATGGAGAGGCTTGGCACAGATACGAAAAACACTCTTTTTGTGGGAGATCAGATATTTACAGATATCATCGGAGCTAATCTTACGGGCATCAGATCAATACTTGTAGCACCTATTGACCCGCATGAGGAGATACAGATTGTGCTTAAGCGCTTTATTGAAAAGCCTGTAATTGCATGCTACAAGAGGCATTTGAAGAAAGTAAATAAATAATTTTTAACTAATAATTTAAAATTTGGAGGCATATATATTATGAAGATTGCAATCGGAAACGATCACGCAGCAGTTGAGCTAAAAAAGACAATAATGGAGTACGTTGAGAGCATGGGTCACGAGGTGACCAACTTCGGCACAGATTCAAGTGAGAGCTGCAATTACCCGGAGTATGGTGAGAAGGTGGCTAATGCAGTGGCGTCAGGCGAGTTTGACTGCGGAATACTGATATGCGGTACCGGTGTAGGTATCTCAATAGCAGCAAATAAGGTCAACGGAATCCGTGCGGCAGTTTGCTCAGACACAGCCACAGCACGCCTTGTAAAACAGCACAACAATGCCAATATCATAGCCTTTGGTGAGAGGATTGTAGGTGTTGAGCTTGCAAAGGATATCGTAAAGGCTTATCTGACAGCCGAGTTTGAGGGCGGCAGACACGCAAAGAGAATAGCTATGATATCGGATATCGAGGCTAGAAACTAATATAAAACTAATATAAAACCAATACAAATTCATGCAATAGAAAATAAATACTTGAAATGTATTGCTTTTTATTGTAAAATGGACGAATGAGAGAGCTTAGGCTCGCACGATTTAAGGAGGAAGTAACTAATGATTTCAGCAGGAGATTTCAGAAACGGTGTTACTATCGAGTTCGAGGGAAACATCTATCAGATTATCGAATTTCAGCATGTTAAACCAGGAAAAGGTGCAGCATTTGTACGTACAAAGTTAAAGAATATCATCAGTGGTGGTGTTGTTGAGAAGACATTCCGTCCAACAGAGAAATGCCCTACAGCACACATTGACC
>OLSI01000185.1_pt1 | contig 51642 bp, 44 predicted proteins | sample 1672661 | NCBI WGS metagenome assembly OLSI01 (sample SAMEA3136711, study PRJEB25190) | human gut metagenome | biome: human gut; feature: human-associated habitat; material: faeces | place: Austria | collected 2013 | reverse complement strand
TCAGCTTCGCTGACCAGAATCACGCGCCAAGTCTCACGGACGTTCGACTTGAATTCTATAAGGCTGCCTTTGATAAACTGAGGGAGTGAAATCTATAAGAAATCCACCATAATTTTTCGGGTGAATCCACAAATCCTCCCCGTTTAAAACAATGTAGCACTTAATATTTGCAGAAGACAGGAAGCGACCTGCTATCGTTATGGCAGATGCGGCTTGGGAGCAAGCGTTGGATGTGAGCGTGTAGAGCGAACATTCAATGCGCCGCGACGATAGAGCAGATGCCATAACGATAGCAGGTCGCTTCCGTCTGTCTAATTAAGAAGCTACATTATTTCAAACACATACTTTGTGTTTGATTCGAATTTATCCCCTTTTCGTAATATTGTAGAAGGATTTTCCTCCGTATTGATTGCATTTGGCATAAGCTGTGTTTCTAATGCAACACCCTCGCGGTTTTCATAAACTCTGCCTGCTTTTCCGATACAGCCATCTTTTAAGAAGTTACCGGTATAAACCTGAATGACAGGAGCAGTTGTTGAGATGATAAGTCTTCTGCCGGAGACGGGTTCTTCTAAAGTTAACTGATTTTCTGTACCATTTAATACGAAAGAATGGTCGTAGCCGAAAGCATTTTTCAGTTGGATGTGGTCTGCTTCGAGATCTTGTCCGATTCGTTTTCGTTTGTTGAAGTCAAATGGAGTGTCTTTGACAGCAAGAAGTTCTCCAGTTGCAAGGCAGGTATCATCGACGCATCCGATATAGTCAGAGTTAATCTGTAAATAATGGTCATTAACTTTATCCAATGTGTTAGAAAGGTTGAAATACAGGTGATTTGTAAAGTTTACAACAGTGTCTGCATCTGTATCGGCCTCATAGTGAATGGAAAATGCATTCTCATTTAATGTATAAGTTACATATAAATTTAAATTTCCAGGATAACCTTCTTCACCGTCTTTAGAAAAGTAGTGGAAGCGGAGTCCATTTTCTAACGGAGTAACGTCAAAGATTTTTTTATCGAATCCTTCTTTTCCTCCGTGTAAATGATTTTTGCCATTATTGGCATACAGTTCGTAAGTTTTTCCGTTTAATGTGAAGCGGGCATCACCAATTCGGTTCGCAACACGGCCGATGATTGCACCAAAGTAAGCCGGGTCATCCACATAATCTTCAATATTTTTTAATCCGAGAATAACATCTGATTTATTTCCAGAAGCATCTGGAGTGTGGATTTCCATAATGCGGCATCCCATATTTACCACAACAATTTTTAAAGATTCATTTTCCATAGAATAAAAACGAATTCCGTTATCCAGTTCTTTTAATAGTTCTACTTTAACCACAATAATCTCTCCTTCTCATATATTAAGATATTGGAATCAAACGGTATTTTGTCCCTAATATTATATTAAGGTACTAATCTATATAAAATTATAGCAAGACTATAAAATGTGTCAACAGATTAGTCAGCCAATATAAACATATTTTATCATGTCATTTTATAGAAAAACATTTGATATTCTACTTAAAAAATATAAATTTTTATGCTTCACCTGACATTTTGAGTTACTATTTAATTCATTAAGTAAACTACAGACGAAGCTATTGCCCCCAATAAGGCATATTTGTGATTTTAGTCGCTGCGTGTTGAATGTTCGCTTATGCGCTCGCATCCAACACTTGCTCCGAGACCACAAATATGCCCTATTCGGGACAATGGCTTCTGTGCTGTGGCTGGAGAAGGTGAATTAAACAGTAATATACTTGACGTAGGAAGACAGATAGTATAAACTATGTATAGCATAATGTATTAGACTAGAGTGTTAAATTGTTAAATTAAAAGAAAAAGATTTGCAAAGGAGAAGGATATGAGCAATAAAGAAATCCCTTACAAAATTTATCTTGAAGAGAATGAGATGCCTGACAGCTGGTATAATGTGCGTGCAGATATGAAGAAGAAGCCGGCACCTTTATTAAATCCAGCAACATTAGAGCCTTTAAAACCAGAAGAATTAGAGCCTGTTTTCTGTAAAGAATTAGTGAAGCAGGAGTTAAATGATACGGATGCCTATATTCCAATTCCACAGGAGATTAAAGACTTTTACAAGATGTACCGTCCATCACCATTAGTACGGGCATACTGTTTAGAGAAGAAGCTTGGAACACCTGCAAAGATTTATTATAAATTTGAAGGGAATAATACAAGTGGAAGTCACAAGCTTAATTCTGCGATTGCACAGGCTTACTATGCAAAGCAGCAGGGATTAAAGGGAGTTACTACAGAGACAGGAGCAGGTCAGTGGGGAACTGCACTTTCTATGGCATGTGCGTATTTTGATCTTGATTGTAAAGTATATATGGTTAAAGTTTCTTATGAACAGAAACCTTTCCGTCGTGAAGTAATGCGTACTTATGGAGCAAGTGTAACACCATCCCCATCTACAACAACAGAAGTTGGAAAGAAGATTTTAGAAGAACATCCGGGAACAACAGGAAGCCTTGGCTGTGCAATTTCAGAAGCGGTTGAGACTGCAACGAAGCATGAAGGGTATCGTTATGTTTTAGGAAGTGTATTAAATCAGGTACTTCTTCACCAGTCTGTCATCGGATTAGAATCAAAGATTGCCATGGACAAATACGGAATCAAACCGGATATTATTATCGGATGTGCCGGCGGTGGTTCTAACCTTGGGGGCTTAATCTCTCCATTTATGGGAGAAAAGCTTCGTGGAGAAGCCGATTATCACTTTATTGCAGTAGAGCCGGCTTCCTGCCCAAGCTTAACTCGTGGTAAATACGTCTACGATTTCTGTGATACAGGAAAGGTATGCCCAATGGCAAAGATGTATACATTAGGAAGCGGATTCATCCCATCTGCAAATCATGCAGGAGGACTCCGTTATCATGGAATGAGCAGTATCGTATCTGAATTATACGATCAGGGCTTAATTGAGGCAAGAAGCGTAGAACAGACATCAGTATTTGAAGCAGCAGAGCAGTTTGCAAGAGTAGAAGGAATCTTACCTGCACCAGAAAGCAGCCATGCGATTCGTGTAGCCATTGATGAAGCGTTAAAATGCAAAGAAACTGGAGAAGAAAAGACAATTCTTTTCGGACTTACCGGAACCGGATACTTTGATATGGTAGCATATGAAAAATATAACAACGGTGAGATGAGTGACTATATTCCTACAGATGAAGATTTAGAAGCAGGATTTGTCGGATTACCAAAACAACCGGAATAATAATGTAAACAGACTGTTTCTGTATTTTATTATAAGTATTTCTGTCTACGATATTCTTTATAAAGTAGAAGCCTAGAGCGTGTTTGATTACCGAATATCCTATAGAAGATTTAATTATCATATCTGGAGTCAGAGAACAAAAAAAAGAAAGCCAGCCTATAATAAAGGTAATGTCGGAGCAAGTAAAAATGCCGGTCAGGCATTTTCTACGCCGCGACTATCTTTACCTTTGCTATAGCTGGATTTCTTTTTTTCGTCTGTATCCGCTAAATTAAATCAAAAGATATCCCATATATGCCAGGTACAGTCCGATGCAGACAATTCCTTCGAGTTTTGACATATGCTGCTTTGTTTTTGCAAAGATGAATAAAAGGATACTGCTAATTAATAAAATACCACAGTCGATAATCGATTCATTTAGTACGTGCAGTGGTGAAAGGATGGCTGAGAACCCAAGGATAAACAAGATGTTAAACAGGTTAGAGCCGATAGCATTTCCGAGTGCAAGACCGCTATCTCCTTTTTTGGTGGCAACAATGGAGGTTACCAGTTCCGGAAGGGAGGTTCCGATTGCAACGATGGTAAGTCCGATAAAGTTCTGGCTTACGCCGAAGTTGGTGGCAATGATGCATGCTTTATCAACGACTAAGTCACCGCCGAAGATGACTGCAGCGAGACCGGCAATCATGTAAATAATACTTCTTGGCAAAGAAAGAATTTTTTCCGGTTCGTTTTCCGATTTATTTTTGATTGCGTGATAGATCATGACAGTAATATATAAAATCATTCCGGCAAAGAGGATACCGCCTTCTATCCGGCTGAGTTTTCCGTCAAGAAACATAAGGCATAAAATAAATGTGACAAGGATGTTGAGTGGCATATCTCTTTTTAAAATATCACGATTTGTTTTGAATGCAGATAAAAAGGCACATACCCCGACAACGACTAATCCATTGAAAATATTCGATCCGACAACATTGCTGATGGCGATATCGTTACTTCCTGCAAGGGCGGCGTTGATGCTGACGGAGGCTTCCGGTGCGCTCGTTCCCATTGCAACAATGGTAAGACCAATCACAACACTGGGCACTTTCAGGATTTGGGCGAGAGAAGAACTTCCTTCTACAAAGAAATCTGCCCCCTTAATTAAAAGAATAAATCCGACGACTAGTAATACATATTCCATATATTCTCCTTTCTTGTGATAAAGGAAAATAAAAAAAGACCTTTATCACATCAAAAATAACTGTGGTATTCAGAATTAAAATACATAAATAAAAGTACATAATTCTGAACAGTTACAAAATGATTGATAAAAGTCTCGTTATTTCAATAACAACCGGCCTTATGGCGTGATGACGACTGTTATTCATCCATAGAGATGGATATTAACTACTCCCTCTTATTTTCTTTATTTTATATTAAGATAGATTGTCCTGTCAATAAAAATTTGGTGAGAGGACAGAAGAATGAGGCTGCCTGGGAAACTAAATTTCAAAGGATTGACACAAAAATGCATAAGAAAAATTATTATTTTTACATATTAAAACAACAATATGAGTGTCAAACTCTCATGACTCAACTTTTCAAAAAGCCATAATCTGCTTTTAAAATCTATCTGATTATTTTACCGTAATATCCCCATCTTTAGAGTCTATCGAAAGTTTTGTCTTCCCATCTTTAGAATCTGACTGGAATGTATTTACATCATCATCTTCGTCTAGCGTTTTGTTTCCGTTAAGACCAGAAGCAGTAATCGTTCCATAATGGGTGGCGAGGTCAAATCCAGATACTTTCTTTGTGGAGTCATTTAAGGTGATTTCAGCATCACCATAAGAGAGCGCGATTTTTGTTTTTCCTGATAAAGTAAGTTCATTTACAGTAAGATCGCCATCTTTTGAAGTGAGAGAAATATTGCCGAGAGAAGCTTTTTGCAAGTCGCAGTCACCGTAGGAGAAAGTAAGCTTTCCACTATTAGCAGTAAGTGTATTTGCGTCAAAATCTCCATCGTCAAGCTTGATGTTAATAGTATCAAAAGCAGCATTTTTTACATAAAAATCACCATATCCAAGATAGATTTTTGCGGAAGATACGAGTTTATCTTTTGGAAGATAGAGAGTAACGTAGTTTTCGTATTTAGAAGACTCTTTTGTGTAATCTTCTATATTTTTACTGCTGAGAGCAGCCTGTAAGAAGCTTATATCAACATTAATGTAGTAAGAAGCACCAGTATTTCCGGCTTCTTTTAAGGTTAATGTGCCATTCTCTATGGAATAGGAGACAGGGTTTTTCTTATCCTTTGTCGCCTGTGCATATTCAATATAGCTTTTTTCGTTGGGAGATTCCTCAATGTTAAGGTCGGAATCTTCTAAGTTTATATTTAAAGAAGTAAAGTCAGGGATTTCTGTTTTCTTTAAAGTAAAACGATTTGCAGACTCTTTATTATCTTCCTGTGCGTTCATGGAATTTAAGTTTGTGTCATGAACGTACTTTGTGCCGCCACTGGTAAATCCGATACTAAATAAAAGTGCTCCAATTAGGCAGAATGCCCCACCAATTCCTAAAAGAGTTTTTATAATTTTGCTCATCTTATTTCACACTCCTTTTTCTGCTCATATTCTGAATAAAATGAGCTAATACTAAAACAATCCATTTGCAGAAACAAAAAACAGCTAAAATGGCAAGAATGCTAATGCCAATACTAAATAATCCTGCACCAGAAATCAGGCTCGCACCGGAAAGCGATGCAGTGATGGCAATTATTCCTCGGATAAAAAGTTTTCCACCAACGAGGGCAAATGCAATTCCAAAAGAGAAAATCGCTAAAAGTCCTGCAACAATTACTAAAACACCGGCCAAAGCAAGAGCAATTATAGTAAGTGCCAAAGCACCGCCGATAGGAGCGGCACAAATGGAAAGAAATGTAAGAAAGATAATCTTCCAAATCGGCGTATCTGGGTCTTTTCTCTTCTCAGTTATCAGATTATCAAGAATTTCATAAGCTGCTTCTTTCGGAGTACCGAGTTCCTGTATCAAGGCTGCTTCGCCTTCTGGTCCGGCATCTTCAAAATATTCTGTAAAATAATCCATTGCATTGTTATAATCTTCTTTTGGAAGTCTTTTTAAATATTTCTTTAGCTGGGCAAGATATTCTTCTTTTGTTAAATGGATATCTTGTTCCTTTTTATATCTTTTATTTTCCATCAGGTATCATCCTCCCTTCGATGATGTCATCAATTGTGTGATAATATTCGTTCCATTCTTTTTTTAAGAAAATGAGCTGCTCCTTCCCGGAATCGGTAATGGAATAATACTTGCGGTTACGTCCTTGAAATTCCTGACTGTAAGTATGCAGGTATCCATTCTGCTCTAACTTTCTTAAAATCGGATAAAGCGTAGATTCCTTAATATTGGCCACCAGCTTCACTGTCTGACTGATTTCATACCCATAAGAATCCTCTCTTTCAACAATCGAGAGAATCAGACACTCAATCAATAAAGAAGAAAGCGGATAATAAAACATAATATCACGTCCTTTCTATGTTTTAAATCTTTATATATAAAAATTTTATATATTGAATTATAATACATATATGGCATTTGTCAAGGGAAAAGCTGACGAAATTGAGAAAACATAGTATCATATCTGATATAACTATCAGAGTTAGCAGCAACATTCTGACTTCTCCCTCAAATCCTGCCAAAGACAGAAAAAGTGAAAATTCTATCATACAATAAATGCGCCTTAGAGCAAGTTCAAGCTGCGGACGAGCAGTTTGGACGCAGGGAAACGAAGCATTTATTGTATGATAGAATTTTCACTTTTTCGTCTCTCCTTGACATTGGGGTATATCTAAGGTATATTAAGTGTATTAATAATGTTAATACACTACTAACATATTTGGTACAGTATATGTTGCGTTTTCCTGAAGTATTTGAAGATTTAGCAGCGTTAGCTGTGGAGTAATTCGTGACATCTGATTTTATGAGTATAAAAAGGAAGGAGGCTCGATGTGATTTTTATTGACTATAATGACAAAAGACCAATTTATGAGCAGGTTACAGAGAAGATTCAGACATTGATTTTGAATGGAGTGCTAGAGCCGGATTCAAAGCTGCCATCAGTGCGTTCACTGGCGATGGAACTTTCGATTAATCCCAATACGATTCAGAGGGCATATAGTGAGCTGGAGAGAGAAGGATTTATTTATTCCGTAAAGGGAAGAGGGAATTTTGTGAAGATGAATGAGAATCTGATTATAAAAGAACAGGAGAAGCTTCTGATTAAGTTTAAAGAAAATGTAGAGGAGCTGAGAGCGAGAGGTATCTTGAAAGAACAGGCGCTGGCCTGTATTAATGAAGCTTATGAGGAGGTGGAAAGATGATAGAAATTAAGAAGGTCAGCAAGCGTTTCGATAAGATTGAAGCTGTAAGTGATGTCAGTCTTTCTATTGAAGAGGGACAGGTTTTTGGTCTTCTTGGAACGAATGGTGCAGGAAAGAGTACACTTCTTCGAATGATGGCAGGGGTGTTAAAGGAAGATGAAGGAGAGCTTCTGATTGATGGGGAAGCTGTATGGGATTGTGTGGAAGCGAAGCAGAAGTTTTTCTATATTTCTGATGAGCAGTATTTTTTCCCAAATGCGACACCGTTAGATATGGCAGCGTTTTATAAGACGTTGTATCCTGCGTTCAATGAGAAGAGATTTCGTAAGTTTCTGGTGAAGTTTACTTTACAAAAAGATCGTAAGATTCAGACATTTTCTAAAGGAATGAAGAAGCAGCTTTCCATTCTTCTTGGTGTGTGCAGTGGTGTGAAATACCTGTTTTGTGATGAAACATTTGACGGGCTTGATCCGGTTATGCGCCAGGGTATTAAAAGTATTCTGGCAAATGAAATTGATGAAAGAAAGTTTACGCCGATTATTGCATCTCACAATTTGAGAGAATTAGAAGATATTTGTGATCATGTCGGACTGTTGCATAAGGGTGGTGTTCTCTTATCGAAAGATTTAGAAACGATGAAGTGTAATATTCAGAAAGTACAGTGTGCATTGCCAAAAGAGGATGACAAGAAGCTGGAGAAAATGTTTGACATTTTACAATTTAACCGAAGAGGAAAGCTTGTCACAATGACAGTCAGGGGCAGTGAAAAACAGGTAATGGCAAAGTTATCTGTATTAAAACCGGTATTTTATGAATGTATTCCGCTGTCTTTAGAAGAAATATTTATCAGTGAAACGGAGGTAGTAGGTTATGACATCAAGAATCTCATACTCTAAGCCAAGCAGGGAGAATAGAAAGAGAATGCTTGGCATGACGATTATTACAGTGCTTACATTTTTTATAAAAGCCGTTTTTTTAGTAATGGGAGTAAATGAATGTTCCTCACATACGGAAGTGCTTCGTTTGTTTCAGCCCAATATGGGAATGGCAGGCGTGGTAATCGTCCTGGCGGCATGCAGTGCGGCAGTAAGTCTTTATTATTTACATTCCAGAAAGCAGACAGATTTTTATGAATCCCTTCCAATAAAGAGAGCTACATTATTTCGTCTGGTAGTACAAAACAGCCTGTTTATTTTTCTGATTCCGCTTGTAATAGAAGAAGCAATAGAATTTGTCATTGCACAGCAACAGATTTCTGGAGGAGGATGGGAAATAGTCAGTTCTAGTCTCTGGTATTTGTTAATTTTTGCAGCAACATGGCTGACGATGGCTCTGGCAATGATTATGACAGGGAATATTATCGTTGGTATATTAGGATTTGGAGTATTTGCAAGCTATTTTCCAATTGTTATTTATAACATTTTTCCAATATATGCGGGCTCTTTTTTCGCCACCTATTCCGGGAATACGGCAGATAATGTTTATAATAATATAACCAACTATCTTTCTCCGGTATGGGTCGGACTTCGGGGAATGGCAGATATAAATAGCGGCAGAGAAATGCAGATAAAATATATGATGATTCTTCTTTTATGGATTGTCGGTTTATATGTACTGTGCCGCACACTCTATAATAGACGGCCGGCAGAAAGTGCAGGACGGGCTATGGCATTTACAAAGGCAAATACAGTAATTAAAGTGTTATTAGTTATCCCATCTGCCTTATATTCAGGAATTATTTTCTATTCATTGGGAAATGCAAGATCCATTTTCTGGCTTATATTCGGAGTTGTATTTGGTGTGTTCGTTATACATGCATTAATTGAATGCATTTATGAATTTGATGTAAGAGCGATTTTTTGTCATAAAAAACAACTTATAGTTATCATGGTTGGTTCCTTATTTATCATGGCAAGCTTTAGTGCAGATCTTTTTGGATATGACAGGTATATACCAAAAGCATCCAGGGTAGATAGTATCGAAATAAAGCCATTAGGAGTGAATAGTTACGGATATTGGGGAAAAGGGGAAGAACAATCAGGATTAAATGGAGAAGAAAAACAGCTTGCTCTTTCCGTAATCAAAGAATCAGTAGAAGTAAAAAACAATGCAGAAACATCCTCTTCAGAGTATTATGAGAAAAACAGCAAGTTTTTATTCTTTTCATCTGTATCTAAAAAAGAAGTGATGAGAGGTGATATTGAGATTTCTACAACATTTTATATGAAAAACGGAAACCGTAAAGTAAGAAACTATATCCTTCGTTCCCAAAAGGCAAAAGAACTTTATAATAAACTGTATGCGACAAGAGAATTTAAAAAGAATATCTATTCTCTCTATACACGAGATTATAATGATATCAAAGAAATAACCTGGTCAGGGATAGAAACAGAATATTTAAACCTTACAAAAGAAGAGAAAAAACAGTTCTTTGATACTTATTTAAGTGAGTTAGACGGCTTAAGCTACACAGATGTACAAAAAACAGTTCCCGTAGGAAATATAGATATATCAATAGGTGGAACAATGGGAAGTGAAAATGCAACACAGGATACGTATTATATTTATCCATCTTTTAAAAAGACCCTTGCATTTTTAGCACAAAAAGGCTGTGCTGTCAACCAGACAATAGATAACTTAGATATCAGTAGTATTGGGGTTGAAGGATATGATGGAAATACCGGAGAAAATATCAGATATGGAATAACAGATAAAAAACGAATTAATAAACTAAAAAAGAAACTTGTTCTTCAGCAGATGGAAAATGTTCCGGGAATAACCGTAATAAATGGAAACATGGACATTCAGGTAAATTATAAAAATAAAAATGGAGAAAATAGCATATATTGCTATTCTATTTGTACAGATGATGAATTGCAGCAATTATTAAAGGAGTAATGTAATTTATTCAAATGTGGGAGGTGAGTATGGGCAGCTATATTAGCTATATTATAGATGGAATCTGGGAGGCTAAGCAATGTATTTTATCGAAATCTTTCAGGCATTTACAGGAAGACTCCCTGAAGTTGATGATCTGATTGCAAATATAGCAGGATTCTTTGTCGGGTATTTGACCGCACAAGGATTTCTGGAACTCTTTGATAAAAAGGCGTATAAATATGGAATCATAAGAATTCTAAGCACAGTTATACTATTTTGCATCTCTATATTTGCTCTGTCCTTCTGGGCAAATGGGGATGCATTACAGGCAGAGGAGGAAGCATATGTGAAGATGATGGGACGATATGGTATGGAACACAGGTAGGAAAAGTAGAAAATTGCGCAAAAAAAATGTGATAGACGAAAAGATCAGGCAGTTTCAATATCCCTGCTGGAATAGATATGGTTCATTTTTGCTTTGCCACAGACTAGGGAAACAAAAACAGCTTTTGGCATCGGGCGTGACGAATGGAGGGGATTCATGTATTTGCAATGCATGAATCCCTGCCATAGGGTAGGGCTGTTTTTGGTGCGACAGCCCCATAATTTTTCAAACACGCTTTAGAAAATTTAAAAATTACAGAAAAATGTATTTTAAGATGAACAGTATTGCCAATACATACATCAATGCACTGATCTTCTTGTCTTTTGCCTCTCCAGTAATAAGGTTAAGAACAACATAAGCGATAACGCCCATAGAGATACCCTCAGAGATGCTATAGAAGAATGGCATTGCAATGATACATACGTAAGCAGGGATAGCCTCGGACATATCAGTAAAGTTAATGTTTGTAACATTACTAAGCATATATAATCCAACAATTACTAAAGCAGGTGCGGTAGCAAAAGATGGAATCGCAAGGAAGATTGGTGATAAGAACAGAGATAATCCAAAAAGGATCGCTGTTGTAACAGCAGTAAGACCTGTTCTTCCTCCTTCGGATACTCCAGAAGCACTTTCCACAAAAGTAGTAGTGGTAGAAGTTCCGAGGATTGCACCAACAGTAGTCGCTACAGCGTCAGCAAGAAGTGCCCCTTTAATATGAGGAAGCTTTCCTTTTTCATCTAACATATCTGCTTTGGCAGATACACCGACAAGTGTTCCAATCGTATCAAAAAGGTCAACGAATAAAAATGCAAATAAAATTACGATAAAGTCTACAGAGAAAATTCCTTTAAACTGAAGCTTTCCAAAGATAGGAGCAAGACTTGGAATAGAAAACCCCTTGCTAAAGTCAGGTAAAAGACTGTAGAATCCTAAATCTGCATTCGGTACATAAAGTCCTGCAAACTGGAAAATGATGCCAAGTCCCCATGTGATCAAAATACCCCAGAGGATATTTCCCTTAATATTTTTAACAACTAAAATTCCGGTAATGATAATACCTGCCAATGCAAGAATTACTGTAATTCCGACATTGTTAAAAGAAGCTTCCACACCATTCGCTTTATTGTATGCATCTACAGAAAATAACTGGAGTAATGTAGAACCGCCCACAACGATATGTGCATTCTGTAAACCAACAAATGCAATAAAAAGACCAATTCCCACACTAACGGCAGACTTCAGATTCATTGGAATTGCATTAAAAATCGCCTCACGCACATTTGTAAGGGAAAGAAGGATGAAAATAATACCTTCTGCAAATACAGCAGTCAGTGCATACTGCCAGGTATATCCCATACCGATTACAACAGTATAGGCAAAGTATGCATTCAGTCCCATACCCGGTGCCAGAGCAAATGGATAGTTCGCGAAAATCGCCATCAGCAAAGTTCCGATAAAAGCAGCAAGAGCAGTCGCAGTAAATACAGCACCGGAATCCATACCGGTAGCAGCCATAATACTTGGATTAACCGCCAAAATATATGCCATTGTCATAAATGTCGTAATACCAGCCAGAATTTCCGTCTTCGCATCCGTGTGATTTTCGGATAACTTAAAGAATTTTTCTAACATAATACTTTCCTTTCTTAAAATAGAGAGTCCTCAAATATTTTCAAACATCAGTAACATCCTCTCCGTGTGATAATTAATTTTGCGACTTTGATGTTTTTTACAATGGAGTCAAAATCAATTATCACACGGAGAGGATGTTTGTTAAATACTTATTCGCAGCGGTGAAAGCCACATTTGTAATAATAAGCCTTTTTATTTTTCATTAACATTATTTTGTTCCGAAAATTCTATCTCCGGCATCTCCAAGTCCAGGGCAGATGTAAGCATCCTCATTTAACTGACGGTCGATGTTACCACAGTAAATCTGTACATCTGGATGAGCTTTTGCAAGACGTTCTACTCCTTCAGGAGCAGCAATAATAGACATAAACTTAATATTCTTTCCACCATGCTCTTTGATAAAGTTGATGGCAGCGATAGCAGAACCACCAGTAGCAAGCATTGGGTCTAATACAACGATAAGTCTCTGGTCAATTGGGTCTGGCAGTTTACAGTAATATTCATGAGGTTCATGAGTCTCCTCGTCACGGTATAAACCGATGTGACCAACCTTCGCAGATGGAACAAGAGCAAGGATACCATTTACCATACCAAGACCAGCACGAAGAATAGGAACGATAGCAAGTTTCTTACCGGAAATCATAGGTGTTTTGCAAGTTTCGATTGGTGTTTCAATCTCAACATCTTCTAATGGGAGGTCTCTTAAAGCCTCATATCCCATTAAGATACCAATCTCTTCGATTAATTTACGGAATTCATTTGTTCCGGTATTCTTATCTCTTAAAATAGAAATTTTGTGCTTGATAAGCGGATGTGTCATCTCAATAACATTATTCATATCTTTCTCCAATCTGTAATGTAGTAATGCGGATACATTAAAAAAATCTATTTCAGAAAAATAGCTTCTCCTGAAACATACTGATTTAGTACCATAACACTAGCACTATTGTAGTAGACAAAAAAGAATAAGTCAATAACTTACTGAGTTGCCGAATGGAAAAGTTGACGCCGCTGTCGGAGAAATCTGTAGTCGGATTGCTAGAAGGATTATCGAGAAGAAGAACTAAAAAATTTACCCCATTTTATTCCGTTGTGCTAAACGCTCCATTTTGCCTAGTAAAGCAGAAACTTCGGAAAAAGCAGTCCGAAGTTTCTATGGTCAAAATTCCGCAGCACAAAGTCATAAAATGGGGTAAATTTTTTAGTTCTTCTTTTTCGTATTTTTTGAACAATCCGATAGAATAGTATCTACAGCGGCTTACCATTCCCAAAACAATTCGTCGAGTGTTTTCCCCAGTTCATGGCAAATAGCAATGCACAGTTTAATCGTAGGGTTATAGTCCCCTTTTTCAATCGCAACAATAGTCTGTCTCGACACATTAACACGTTTCGCAAGTTCAGCCTGCGACATATCAAGAGCAGCGCGGGCAGCTTTTAATCGTAGGTTTTTCATAAGGCTACTCCTCTTTTTGCAGATGTTCCATAATAGCGCGGGTAATAACAATAGCATCGGCAAGTAATAGTAGAATCCCTGAAATCAGATTGATATTATTGAATTTAACAGGGCTATGTTGTGAGATAATTTCTTGCTGATTCATGATACCAGTATAAAGATTTATTCCACCAATTAATGAAAAAAGGAAAATGCTTTGAACGATATTTTTTACCGGTGTTTCAGAATAAGAAAAATAAGCATCTTTAAAAACACAAATGGTAAAAAATACGATAAGACCGATGAAAATAATGGTAAATGATTCTGCTAATGGAGTACCCCAGGATGATTTTGTATAATATTCTATGAAACCATTGACTGCAGTTGCAAGAATGAGAGTAAAAAAACCGTACTTGTAGGCAATGCTCTGCATATATTTTTGCCGCTCATCGTATTGCATTTTTCTTGAAGAATAAACACCGTATGCAATAATAGCATAAACAATGAGAAAAATAATAAGAGCTAGTAATGAAAATGGCATAATAAAACCTCCTTAAATTTTTGCATTAGTAAATTGAAAAACAAAATGGAAATACGAAAAGAGGCTCATAATAACTGATATGTAGTGAAGCTGTAAGATACCATTTTATGACACTCTTTTGTATGATTTATATATAACACACAAAAATTGTGATGTCAAATATATTTTACATAAAGACGTAAAAACTTTACTTGATGAAAATGCTTGATGAAGAAGAAATATCATTAGAAAACAGATAAAAAACAACACAAAATAGAAATTTTAATAGATATATACTATAGTTCTGTTATAACAATAAATTTGTAAAGTTAAATTTTCTAAGGGATTCAAGGAGTGTTTGAAAAAATTCTGGTATAAGATAGTGTATTAGCTGTTTAGTAATAATAGTTTATGGACAATCATTTGGCAGTTACAACAAAAGAGTCACGAATCAAACTATATCCAACAATACTTTAGAAGCTAGAAGGAAGAAACACTGGTATGTTACGAAAAATATACAAATTCAGAATCTGTAAATGGACAAATAAAAAATAGGAAAGTAAGAGGAAGAAATCCAAATGTTAAAAGTAATTATTTCCCCAGCGAAAAAAATGAAGATAAGAAACGATATTTTACCGTATAAAAATATCCCATTTTTTATAAAAGAAGCAGAGAAGCTTTTTTCTTACATGGGAAATATGTCATTTGATGAGCTAAAAGATTTGTGGAAATGCAGTGATAAGCTTGTGGAAGAGAATGAGCGACAGTTTCGAATAGGAAACTTAAAACAGAATCTAAGCCCGGCGATTCTTTCCTATGAAGGAATCCAGTATAAATATATGGCTCCAGCAGTATTTGAGGAGCAGGCTTTTACATGGTTAGAAAAACATTTACGGATTTTATCAGGCTTTTACGGTGCACTATGTCCATTTGACGGAGTAATTCCATATCGCCTTGAAATGCAGGCACGCTTCCACAAAGAAGAAATAGATAATTTATATGACTTTTGGGGACAAAAACTGGCAGACTACGTCTTAAAAGACTGCGATTGCCTCATTAACCTTGCCTCCAAAGAATACAGCAAAAGCATTTTAAAATATATCCCTGAAAATGTACGAGTTATAACCTGTGTATTTGGAGAACTGATCGATGGAAAAATAAAAGAAAAAGGAACCTACGCCAAAATGGCAAGAGGTTCCCTTGTACGCTATATGGCAGAACATCAGATAGAAAATCCAGAGGAAATTAAACAGTTCGATGAACTTGGATATAAATACAAAGAAGAATATTCAAACAGTACAAAATATTGCTATTTAATTCATTAAGCGAACTACAGACGAAGGCATTGCCCCCAATAAGGCATATTTGTGATTTTAGTCGCGGCGGTTTAAATGTTCGCTCATGCGCTCACATCCAAACCGCAGCGACTAAAGTCACAAATATAGGATATCGTATCTCTTCTCGGGCGTCTGTCCCTTAATGAATTAAATAGCAACAACCCCATTTTGGTGTTTTATGTAGACTGGGATATGTTTTTTGTGTAAAACCCGGATGACAGGATAGACAATGAAAAGTTCTCCTTCAACGTAAACAGCATCTGGTTTATATTTTAAAATGCCTTTCACATAGTCTTTAATATAAGATGCAAACTCCTCTTTTTCCATAGAAATCTCACCCAAGTTTCTGTCAAATGTAAGTGCGGGCATTTTCGGTAAGTCACAATGGATAATTGCTGCATTTTCCATATGAGGGATTTCTTTAAGGATTTCATCCATTTTGGAAGAACCTCCCAAATTTATAATGCAAGAAGTTTCTGTAAAGTTTTCAAGGCTTATTTTGCAGGCAGAAATTGCATCGTTTACATCATCGACGGTCATGATAAAACCGCCTTTGTGGCAGAAGTTTGCGCTGGTTAAGCCAGTTGCCTGTTTTAATTCGTCTCTCTCTAAACCAAGCCAGTTTTCAGGGAAGCTGCATTTGTAATTGAGAGAATGTTCTTTTTTTAATGGCTGGATGCAATAGCCTCCGCGGTTTGAGGGGAAAATAATAAAGGCAATATCTGTTTCGCGTAATTGTTTCTGGCATGGGACGAATTCAGGGAGAACGAGAATTTTTGCTTCGATTTCAGATTTTTCCCCAGACAAAACAGAAGAATTATGTGCGGCTAAAATTTCTTCTACACGTTTCTCGGCACGTTCATTTCCTTTATATTTTTCGAACATATTTACAAGAATCATTCCAGCTGTCTGTACCGCTCTGGAAAATGCTTCATTTTCTCCATTTTCCACATCCCAGGAAGGATTAAAATTGCCAATTAAAGTGGCAAGTTCATTTTTCTCGCCGGTATTGTCGTTAATATCAAGTGGCTGGATAAATGACTCATCGAACTTTGCGGCAAGTTCTTCGCCAAGAATTTCTGCACCAAGTTCTTCCCATAAAAGACCAAATGCAGCATAAGGAACACCATTTTCACGGATACGGCTGTCGCGCTGGTGATGGTCGTATTTTCCCCTGCCAATATCAAAAACGATTCCATCAAAATCTTTTGGAACTTTATTTCCTCGGGTAATTGTGATTGCAGGATTTAAATATAACAACAGTGCATAGGAGAAAACATCGTCTGCATGAAATTTTCCACTATGTGTAAAAGTTTTTGCATTTTTCTTTTTAATTTGTTCTAATAGAGTATTCATAAAATTCACCTCAGAATTTTTATTTCAGTCGAGAAGCTGCTCAATCTTCAGTATCAGTATAATAGTATAGCATAAAGTTATAGCAGAATTATACAAAAAAATACAAAATATATCCCCCTGGGGAGCTTGTGAGAAAAAATAGAAAGGTATATCCTAGGTTTAAAACATAAAAGCTTTATAGGAGGAAAGAAAGATGCATATACCTGAAAATTATTTGAGTCCTTCGACCTGTGCGGTAATGGCCGCAGCAATGGTTCCGGTATGGACATACTCTGTTAAGAAAGTAAAAGAAGAAATTCCGAAGGTGAAGATGCCATTGCTTGGAATTGGAGCAGCGTTTTCTTTTCTTGGAATGATGTTCAATATCCCGCTTCCGGGAGGTACGACAGGACATGCAGTAGGAGGAACATTGATTGCGATTCTTACGGGAAGTCCATCGGCAGGCTGTATTGCCGTTACGATCGCACTGCTTATCCAGGCATTGTTGTTTGGTGATGGCGGTATTCTCGCTTTTGGAGCGAACTGTTTTAATATGGCTTTCATATTGCCATTTCTCGGATTTGCGATTTACAAGCTTATCTGGGAAAAAACAGGAAAAAGAAAGTTAGCAGCAGGAATTGGTTCCTACATCGGCATTAATGCAGCAGCATTTTGTGCAGCGATTGAGTTTGGAATTCAGCCATTGCTGTTTACTGATGCAGCAGGAAAGGCACTCTATTGTCCATATCCGCTTACTATTTCTATTCCGGCAATGATGATTGGACATCTTACATTATTTGGAATTGCAGAAATAGTTCTTACTACAGCAATCCTTGCATTTGTGGAAAAGATATCACCGGAAACATTAGAGGAAAAACCAGCACAGTCCGCATTTAAGCCATTATATATTCTTATGGCAGTTTTGATTATATTCACACCATTAGGTCTTCTGGCAAGTGGAACCGCCTGGGGAGAATGGGGCGTTGAAGAGATGGCATCCCTTGTAAGTAATGGAAAAGCACTTGGATATACACCGGCAGGAATGGAAAAGGGCTTTAGCCTTGCTTCACTTTTCCCGGATTACTCTATGGCAGGAATGCCGGAATGGATAGGATATATTTTATCTGCAGTTGTTGGCGTAGCGATTATTGTTATCTTCTTTAAACTTTTAGCTGGAAGTAAAAAAGATAAAATAGATTTTTCAAAAGGGCAGTCAGTGTAATGCAAAATCAGGAAAAAAATAATAGTTTTCTTCCATCATGGATGTGTGAAACGGAGCAATATGTTCCGAGTATTGATAAAGATGGATTTATTACAAAAAGTACGCAGGCAGTTCTTGGTGTACTGTCAAAATTAAAATGGAAAGAAGGGAAGGACGGGTGCCTAAGCGCCAGTCCTTCTTTAAAACTATGTTATACATTCCTATATATTTTACTTACTGCCTGTTCAAAAAACTATGTATTTTCATTAATTATGGCAGGCGGAACTATTCTTGCACTTGCAACTTATCCGGCAGAAACAATGAAACAGATACTTTCGGGGACATTTGGAGCAGTACTTTTTTCTGCACTAATACTTTTACCGGCAGTGTTTATAGGAAATCCGCAGATTTTGCTTATTATCACAACCAAAGTGTTTGTATCCGTTACGCTTATAGGTATTCTGTCAGCGGGAACATCCTGGAATAAATTAACAGCAAGCCTCCGCTCATTTCATATACCGGATATCTTTATTTTTACATTGGATATTACATTAAAATATATTGCCGTACTCGGAGAAATCTGCATGGAAATCCTTACGTCACTTCGCTTACGATCTGTAGGACAAAACAGGAAAAAAGCACAGTCCTTTTCTGGGATATTGGGGATTTCCTTTTTAAAATCAAGAGAAATGGCAGAGGAAATGTATGCAGCGATGTGCTGCCGTGGATTTGTTGGAGAATATAAAACACAAAAAACATCTACCTTTCGAAAACAGGATATCTTGAGTCTTCTTTTGATGATAGGAGTAACAGGAATATTCATTTATTTCGAGGGTCTGTGGAAATAACACGAAGCAATCAATCTAGTATCAAAGAGGGTAAAAGACCTTTTAATCCTAACATATAGCAATTTTCTATGAGAAGAGAATAAAAAGTAAAATCAAGAATAACAAAAGTAAAATCAAGAATAACAAAAATAAAAGGAAGATTCAAAATGATAGAATTAAAAAATGTATGTTATGCATATGGGAATGAAATTGCATTACGATACATTAATTTAAATATTCAAAAAGGTGAATCTGTAATAATACAGGGACCAAATGGATGTGGTAAATCTACATTGATAAAAATATTGAACGGAATCATATTTCCGATGGAAGGCAGTTATACCTATGAAGATCACGAAATAACAGAAAAAGCATTAAAAGATTCTCGCTTTGCCAAATGGTTTCATCAGCAGATGGGTTATGTTTTTCAAAATGCAGATACACAGCTTTTTTGTGGAAGCGTAGAAGAAGAAATCGCATTTGGCCCGATCCAGATGGGACTTTCCGAAGAAAAAGTCAAACAAAGAACAGAGGATTGCCTTCGTTTATTTGGAATCGAAAAACTAAGAGAACGCCCACCGTATCATTTAAGCGGTGGAGAAAAACGAAAAGTATCATTAGCGTGCATCCTTTCTATGAATCCCGAAGTTCTTATATTAGACGAACCCCTCGCTGGACTCGATGAAAGTACACAGAAAATGCTTATAGATTTTCTGAAGAAATTTCATGCAGCAGGGAAAACACTAATTATCATTACCCATAATAATCAGCTTGCGAAAGAGCTTGGAACCCGGTTTATCCAGATGAATGAAAATCATGAATTAACTATTTGATTCATTAGGGGAAACAGACGAAAATAAAAAGAATAGACCATAGTAAATATAAAGATATCACTGCGTAGAAAATGTCTGTCCGGCATTTTTACTTGCTCTCACATTACATTTACTATGGTATTATTTCTTTTTTCGTCTGTTTTCTCTAATGAATAGTAATAGTAAAAGCCTTTCCTAGTGATTTATAGTTAGAGATAGAGATTTCCTGAGCATCATCAGTGTTTGTGGTGCTGACTTCAATTTCAGTAGATTCTGCTACTGTTTTTTCAGTGGATTCTGCCGTTTCTTCTGTACTATTAACAGAGGAAGACAGAGGAAAGTCATTATAATATGGAGTTAAAGTGAGGCAGGTGGCTTTAGGGGAAATATAGCCGGTCATTCTGTCTACTGTAAAAGTACCATTTGTTCCATCGGCGGTATCAAGGTAGAATTCTACAGGGTTTCCAAGGTCATCTTTTCCTTTCAATATAATGTCCCCAGAGAGTCCAGTATTATTTTTTGAAATAGTAAATGAGATTTGATGGTTTACGATATTACTTCTATAATTTTTTAAAGTTATTTTTGTTTTATTTGGTAAGGTAAAAGAATGATTTAATGCTACGTTTGTTGTTTTTGCATTTAATTCTTTACCGGATGCCGCAAATTTTAATTTTCCAATAGAGGTATTTGATTTATCTAATGTGGAAAAGTTGATCGTAAAATCAGCTTTCTCTGATAAAATGGAGGAATCATTTAATTGTATTTCACTTTCAGAAATAGAAGTTAGCTTGTCGATAGGAGTAGAACAGATGCCGACACTTTCTACAATAGGTTCTCCAGCGATAGTAAGGTCTATATCAATTGGCAATTCAGTGATAGTTTTGATATTTGATTTTTTCAATACAGAACTGTCTTTTATTTTTGTTTTGTAGGAAATGATAAGGCTATGTCCATCAAGAATTACTTCATTTAATGTGATAGTGATGCCGTTTTTGGATATAGATTTACCAACGACAGTACTGTAAGGACTAAGGTCTTCTTTGGTGCCTAAAAGTGTGGATAAACTTTCCATAATCTGTTGGGATTGTGCGTATACGTTCTGCCTTACCGGAGCACTGCTTCCACCAAGAAGAATAATAAAGGCAGCCGCGGCAGCAGCATATTTTTTCCAGGTGTGTTTTTTAACGGAAGTTTTTTTCTTTAAAGCAAAAGATTGTTTCCAGTTTTTTAAATCAGTACTTGTAATATCGACAGTTTCAAAAGTATCTATCTGATTGTCAATGTCATTTAATAAATCATAAATATCATTTTTCATAACTCGTACCTCCAGTCAGATGAGTTGAATTTGTTTGAGGGAAAAGAGAACGCAGCTTCTTTTTACTGCGGAAAAGCCGATTATACAGTACAGGCTTGTTTGTATTCATTTCTTTGGATATCTCATCAAATGGTTTTTCTTCTACATATAGTTTGATGAAAAGCTCTCTATCTTGTGGTTTTAGGCAGGATAACATTTGCTTTGTTTCTTCAGAAAATTCTTCTTCAAATTGTGTGTGTAATTCTATTGCATCGTCCAATCCTTTAGTATATTGCGCATTTTCCCAGCTTGTTTCCAAAAGATGATTTGCGTATTTTCTTTTATAATCAAGAGCTTTTAATCGGGCAATTCCGCCAATCCAGTTTGCAAATGGATTACGGGCGGAGTCATATGAGTCGATATGTTCCCATACAGCGAAGAAAACGTCATTCATACATTCCTCTTCGTATTGAGAAAGAACATTCAGATAACGATGCACAACAGACTTTACAAGTCCACCATAATGTACCATCACATATTCTAAAGCTCTCTCATTTCTGTGGGATAACGCTTCCACAAAATTCGATTCTTTTATCTTCATAGGTTACTCCTTTATGTACATTCGAATGTAAAAAATATATGGATAATTATATCGGTTACATTATATATTCGCAAATAAGGGATGAGAATCTCTCACTTTTTTGAAAATATTTTGATTTTTTTGAAAAGGCTGATTTCCGTCTCCCAAACCGCAGAGAACCGAAAGATTTATTTCCTTTGAATGTTACCCTAAAACCTGTTAAGATGGGAGTAGAAATTTTCGAAAGAGGAAACCACCGATGGATTATATTGATATTTTTATAAAAAACGATTATATAGATTTAAAGCAGATTGCAGAGAGTGGACAGTGCTTCCGCTGGAAGAAAATATGTCCGGGAAGATATTTTGTTATTTCTGATGGACGGACGGCATGTTTTTTTCAGGAAAAGACAGGAATCCGTATTTTGTGTCATGAGAAGGATGAGGAATATTTTAGAAAGTATTTGGATTTAGATACAGATTACGAGAAAATAATAGAACAGATTGATCCGGAAGATCGTTTTCTTTCTGGAGCGGCGAAGATGGGAAAAGGGATTCGGATTCTTCGTCAGGATCTGTGGGAGATGATTGTTAGTTTTATCATCAGTCAGAGAAATAATATTCCACGTATTATGAAGAGTATTGATGCATTATGTGAGAAACTTGGAGAAAAAATAGTATTTAATTATGAAGAGGAGCATCTTATTGGTTATAGTTTTCCGGGACCAGAAGTGCTTGCAAAGGCCGATTTGTCGGAGTTTAAGTTTGGATACCGGGAGAAGTATATTCGGCAGACAGCAGAGGATATTTTAACTGGGAAGTTTGAACTGAGTGTACTTCAAACAGCCGTTGCAAAAGGGGCATCGCCGGAAGAGGGAAAGGAGATGCTGAAAAAACTTCATGGAGTGGGAGAAAAGGTAGCATCTTGTATTCAGCTTTTTGGTTTACATCAGCTTTCCTTATTTCCGATTGATACATGGATTGCCAAAGTGGAAAAAATGTATTATAACGGGCATTTTCCAGTAGAAAGATATGAAGGGATAGCTGGTGTGATGCAGCAGTATCTTTTTTTCAGAGTTCGTGAGGAAGCAGAAAAACGTGCCTGCTTGGAAGTAAAAGCAGATAAGATGCAAAAAGAAAAGCCAGAAGAGATACGAAAAAATGTATCAAAAGAAGTTTTAAGAAAGCAGGAGAAGAAAGAATATAATCTTTCTGGCAAAATGCTATATGTATCGGATTTAGATGGCACATTATTAAATAGTGATGCCTTACTTAACGAAGACGTGCCTAAACGATTAAATGCTCTTATTGAGCAGGGACTTTGTTTTACTGTTGCTACAGCGAGAACCTATGCAACTGTGAATTCTATTATGAAAGATGTCAATCTCACCTGTCCTATGATTTTGATGAATGGAGTCATGATTTACGATCCGGTGAAAAAAAGCTGTATTCATGCGGAAATTATTGAAAGAGATTCTGTGGAATATATTTTAAAAGGAAGAAAGAAGTTTGGAGTGACAGGATTTGCATATGCACTGTCCCCTGAAATTTCCGAAGATTGCTCAAAGTCTGGCGAAACATCTGTTGTAGATAGTGCCGGACGAGTCGGCAAGTCTGGACGAAAGATGGCAACCTATTATGAAAAAATTGCGACACAGCATATGGAAAAGTTTTATACGGAACGAAGAGATTTATACCATAAGCCATTTAGTAAAGTGGAAAGATTAGAAGATATTTCAGGTGAAGATATCATTTATTTTTCCATTTGTTATGAAGAAGAAGTGTTACGGCCATTTTATGAATATTTGAAAAAAGATGAGCGGCTGAATCTGAATTTTTATAAGGATGTTTATGGAGATGGTCTGTGGTATTTAGAAATCTCGCATAAAAATGCTTCAAAATATTATGGAATACAGAAGCTGCGAAAGCTTCTTCATCCGGCCGCGATTACCGGAATGGGTGATAATCTGAATGATATTCCTTTATTTGAAGCTTGTGATCGTTCCTGTGCGGTAGGAAATGCACATAAGGAAGTAAAAGAAAGGGCAGACTATATTTTAGATACCAATCTGAATGCGGGAGTGGTAAAATTTCTGGAAAAGGAAATGAAATAAATTATCAAGACAGCCATAGAATCTGGAATTTACCGGAGACTATATAGAGAAGATAGTTGACAAAGAGTTTTGATAATATTAAAATATAGATATGAAAACTACATTACATGGAAATGAGAACACAGATTGCATTGCAGTAAGAGAGAATGCTTCATTTTGAGTGATATTTACAGTGTATTAATTTCTGTGTATAGTAATATAATAATGCATACTGGAGGATGAAATGGATTACAAGATTATTAGTGATGGCTGTTGTGATTTAGAAAAAGAGATCATTGAACAGTATAATTTACGTATTATACCTTTTTATATATCATTTGATGAGGAGACATATTATAAAGAGATTGAAGAAATCGGAATTCGTGAAGTATATGAGCGAATGGTAGGGAATCCAGATGTATATCCGAAGACCTCTCTTCCATCTGTACAGAATTATATTGACGTTTTTACGGAATATGTGAAAGAAGGAACACCGGTAGTCTGTATTTGTTTTACTCCATCTTTGAGTGGTTCTTACAACTGTGCATGTAATGCCAGAGAAATTGTTTGTGAGGATTATCCGGATGCCAAAATTGCGGTGATTAATTCTGAAGCAGGAACAGTAAGTCAGGGTCTTATGGTTATCGAAGCAGGAAGAATGTGTCAGAATGGAGTTCCTTATGAACAATGTGTAGATATTCTTGAGAAGATGAAAAAGACGAATAGAATCTTCTTTACAGTCGGTAACACAGATTATTTAAAACATGGCGGACGAATCGGAAAGCTTGCAGGAATCGCAAGCAGCGCCCTTTCCTTAAAGCCTCTGATTACTTTAGTAAATGGTGAGATCGAAGCTTCAGGAATCGGACGAAGCCGTAAGAAGACAGTTGCCAAAACGATTGCGTTAATGGATGACTATTTTAAAGAAACCGGAGATGCGATGGAAGACTATTCTTTCCGCGTTGGTTTTGGTTACGATATAGAGGAAGGCAAGGAATATTATAATACCGTTGCGAACCATATCTATGGAGAGAGCCATGTAGATCAGGTGGGAATCTGCCAGATTGGGGCAACCATTGCGGTACATACCGGACCATATGCGATTGGAATCGGGTGTGTTAAGAAGTATGAGAATTATTTATAATCTAAGCCAATCCTATTCAAATAATAAAAAAGACCCCACGGAATATAGCTTCGTGGGGTTTTTACTAAATAGAGTTTGAATAGTAAGAAATAATAGAATGTATAAACCAGAAGATATGGTTATTACTTCTCACATTTGCAGAGGCAACTATTATTCTACTTTCTCCGGGAGCGTCTCTCCCTGCCTGAGGCAAAATACTATTTATAAAAATACCAATTATATAAAATGTTTAAGAGAAACTTATTTTACTTTCACAGTTTTCACTTTGCTGTATGCCCCATAAGTCTTAGTCTTTCCAACCTGCTTGTAGGAGCGTACTTTTACAAAGTATTTCTTTTTAGATGTTAATTTCTTTACTACTTTGCTTGTTGTCTTGTTACTCTTTACTACAATTGTTTTCTTTCCTTTGAAAGATTTCTTTGTGGAATATGTGATTTCGTAACCGGAAGCTTTTTTATCTTTTTTCCAGGATACTTTGATTTTTTTCTTTCCATTTGCTTTTACTTTTGTAGTCTGTTTTGCAAGTTTTACTTTTGTGGCTGTTGTGTTTGGCTTCTTTGCTGTAGTAGCAGGTTTTGTAGCTGGTTTAGCAGCAGTTGTTGTATTTGGTTTAGAAGCTGTTGTACTGTCCGGTATGGATGGTGTTGGAGCTTCTGTGGATTGATATGGTTTTAATAATTCAGTAAGTTCATTGATTAAATCAGCAGCATCGGCACTGGTAGAACTTTCGTTTGCTAAGAGTTCTGCTGCCTCATTTTTATGTGCTAATAATACACTATCATCAGCACCGGCACCTTTTAATGCAGTTTCAGCCTGTTTGATAAGTTCCTGTAACTGTGCTTTTTGAGCTTCTGTTACAGGGATTGCAACGTGGATATCAGCGTAGTTATCACAAGAAATAGCAACGCTGTAAGTTCCACCTTCTGCATCAGATGGGATAGCATTTAAGTCAAGAGAAACGCTTTTTGCAATAGCTCCGGAATACAGAGTATAAGGAGTCTTCATATGACCTGCTCCAACAGTATATGTTACAGTTAATGTTCCGTTTTTTACAGTAGGAAGCTGATTTAAAGTAAATGATTTCATATCGTCACTGAAAGTACCGCTGATTTCTTCAGAGTAAGCTGGTTTTATAAAGATTCCATCAGCGAAAGTATAAACATAGTTACCTTCTGGTGTTACATAAGTAATCTTATTAATTGTTTTATTGACAAGCTTTGCAAATTCAGCCGTATTATCTGATTTTGCAATTCCCATAGTAGCCGCTTCATTGGTAACATTAAAAGATAATTTATAAGGTTGTACCCAGATATTTGAAAGATGTTCCAGACCTACTTTATATCCTTCTGTTGTTTCAAGAATGATTCCCTGAATAGTAGAATTGACAGGGAATCCCTCATCTTGTCGGGAATTTCTTAAGTATTTTGTGCTTGTTTCCACCACATCAATCTCGTATTCACCCCAGGTGGATCCTGTTGTTAATGTTGGTACGGCATCAGTTACAGTAGCGACTGTCTTGTTATTAGAAACATAAGAACCGTTTTCCTGAAGTATTTTATACTGAGAAGGAACCTGTGTAGGATTTTCATTTAATGTAATATCAGAAGCTTCCTCACATGCTTTGCTTAATTCTTTGTTTGCATCTTTTAAAATAGTGGATTCAACATAAAGGTCAGAATCAACAGCAACATTTACATTCGCAACACCTTTTACATGATATCCCCCTGCAGCTTCTGCACTTTCCTTCTTATAATCTGTCCAGGCATTAGATAAAACAGAATGCTTAGAAGTACTGGCAGTAGTAACGACATCAAAGCTGTCTGTGCTGCTTACGTCACCAGAATAAAATTCTTTGTAAGTTAAATTAGATGTTCCATATATCGTTCCGGAAAAACCTGTACCGTTAGTTAATTTATAATATAATCCACTGTTTCCAATCTGAGTATAGCCTTCTAAAGCTTCTGCAGAATATGTGTAAGTGCTGCCTGCGATAGAAACAGATTTTGTTCCTTCTGCTGCAAATGCAGGAACAGAAAGCTGGCTGACAGACATAAATACTGCCATAGAAGCTGCCAGAGCCTTAGTTAATAATTTTTGTTTTCTCATTAAATTTGTAGTCTCCCTTCTTTTCTTGTATACTTTTAGAAACTGATTATGAAATCAAACATAAAAAGTTCCAAAAGGACATATTTGATAAGAAAATAAATATATAAAAATCTGTGCACTGATTTTTAAGGCAAAAAATTAGAGAACTCTCCCTAGCGCGCATACGGAGTGCGTTAGTGGAGGGTCCCCTACCAGGTTTTCATGCATGAATATCTAATAAAAAGATATTAAGCACCGAAAATTCAATTCAAATCTTGTAAGTCTGAGATAGAAAATCTATTCTGCAATTAGATAGTACTATATAAAATTAGTTGTGTCAAACGAAAAATGTCAAATGAAAAAAGTTCTCAAAAAAGGGAATGATTAAATACTAATTTGAGGAAGAATAAGAGGATTGTCCAGAAGTCTATGGCTTTCCAGGAAATCAAATTCCAAGAAACTGACATTTATATAAGGAGTTCTATTTCTTTTGCCGGTATCCCTTGCTATTTTCTTATGGTGAAATAGTTCTTTGATTAAAAGTCAGAATCTTCTGGAGAATCCCCTTCTCTTTCCAATATAAATCATCAATTTGCTATTTGTTATCAAAACCAGACAGCCACTGAAATAAAATTTTATGCTGAATTATAAGAAGACTAGCTACAATTCAGCACAATATCTTCTATATAAAGCGGCATCTGTGTCCTCAGCAAATTAGTATTTTGTCTTCACAGTTTTTATTGCAGACCATTTTGATGTAGCTGTCTGATATCCGGCTTTTGTATATACAGCGCGGATGCGGACTTTATATCTTGTTTTCTTTTTCAGTTTCTTAAGCTGAGTAGATGTGATCTTAGCCTTGGAAACTTTAATTGTTTTTGTATCTTTTTTGTTACCGAATCCTTTTGTTGTGTACTGGATTTCATAACCGGTAGCCTTCTTAACTTTTTTCCATGTAACTTTTGCTTTGTTCTTTGTTGTTTTTCCAACTTTAAGAACAGGTTTGGAAAGTTTTACGTTTGATTTCTTTAATGCTGGTTTAGTAGCAGGTTTTTTAGTTGTTGTTGTGTCTGGGTTAGAAGGCGTTGCAGGTTTAGAAGGAGTAACAGCTTTTTCTTTTAAGCCTGAAAGAGCTTCTGTAAGTTTTGTGTTTGCAGCATCAACAATTGCCTGTGTGTTAGCGGATTTTGCTTCTTTTGCTTCTGTTAAAGCAGTCTGAAGTGCTTTCCAGGTTTCAGCAGTATATTTGCTGCTATCAAGTGCTTCTGCTTTTTTGATGGAAGCTTCAAGGATAGAAGTATTCAGCTGTACAGTTCCAGATACAGATGGGTAACCGGTTGATGTAAGCTCTATTGTGTAAGAAGCAGATTTGTCTGCAAATACAGGTGTGGAAGAACCATCTTTACCTTTAATTGCTGCATTGAAGTTAATGTTTCCGTCTGCATCAAATAAATCAGTAGCTTTAATTCCGCCTTTTCCTGTTTTTTCTACCCCATTAATTTTAATAGATGTAATATTATTTACATATTTTTTAAAGTTGACACCGGAAGGAAGAGTAACCTGATTATTTTTATTAATGGAGATATCTCCAGTCTTGTAGCCAGATTCTAATGTGAAGGAGGCTACAATATCAGAGTAAGTATCATCTGTAAATACCATAGAATAGGAACCCACACCAGTATTATCTGTAGCTTTTATCGTCAGAGTATTGTTTGCGTATGTATAATCTGTACCTTCTGTCAGGACAGTTTTTCCCATACTTACGCTGCTTAAAGTATAATTAGAACCAGAAGGAACAGCAGCAGTATCAACAGAAACGGTTGCACCATCTTTAAAGTTATCGTTGGCGGTAGCTTTAATAATACTGTCAGACCCAGCTAAAGTTTTACATTTTAAGGCAGTGTTGATCACAATATCAGCACCGTCTTTTACAAGATAAGTAACTTTTTTAATTGTTTTACCCTGTAAAGCTTCATGACGCTTATAATCAATTGTGTTTCCGTGTTTTTCTTTAAATCCATCTGTTACAGCAAAGGAGAATTTTCCTCCGCCATAGATGTTTTCCAGATGTTCCATACCATATTTAGTACCATCTTCGTCTTCAACAATGATACCAAGTAAGGACTTTTTAGCATCTAAATTAGAAAGAGGGCTGTTTTCAGAAGTTACAGGATCTACTTCATATTGTCCGTAGGAAGACTGTGTTTTGATAGTAAGTGTATCAGAAGTATCTTCGATAACCTCAGATTTCATAGCTGTCAAAGTACCATCACCATTTAAGATTTTATATTCAGATGGTGTCGTATCAGATAACTTCATAGAACTAATAATTTCTAATAATTTATTGCTGCATTCTTTATTATCGGAAATAGCCTTTTTCGCATTTTCATATAATGAAGTTGGAACAGCGATATTTACGTCTTTCATACCGATAATAGAGCCACCCTGTCCGTTTGCATTATCTTCTGAATACGTACTGGAGAAGAAAGATTTATATTTATTAGTTGTTGCACTACTTACTGCATCATACATACCACTTTCACGATAAGAAGCGGCTTTATCAGAAGTGAGGTCTAAAGTAGTATCCTCTTTTACGTCATTTAATTCTCCGTAATAGAAGTCTGCATAAGAAAGATTCGCTGTTCCGTATACATATTTATCAAGAGCATTTTTAGCGTCTGTAAGATGTTTGATTGCCTCATCAACCTCTGCCTGATTAGGAGCCTCTTTTGCTAAAATGTCTTTTGCTTCTTTTAATTCTGTTTCGAAGCTATTCCAGCTCTTTTCTGTATAATCCGATGGGTTTAATCCTTCAACAGAAGAAACAAGTTTGTTTAACTCAGTTGTATCGCCAGCATTTGTGTCAGGTTTTACAATGTTTGCATCAGTAGCTTCAAAGTTATATGTAGAATCAGCGTATCCAAGAGCATAAATGGTTAAGCTCCAGTAGCCAGTTCCGTCATATCCTTTTGGAAGCTGGCAGCGAATAGAATTTGTAAGACCTAACTGGATTCCCATACTTTTATGCATCCAGTTATCAGCAGCAAACTTTGTTCCGTAAGTGGCAAGTGCCTTAGAACGTGTGCTGTCATTTCCATAGTAGGTCCATTTTACAGCCTGCATATTAGCGCCAAGATCGCCGTAATTTTTTGTGAAATCTACACGAAGAAATTCACCGTAGCTATCGCTTGCATCCTTTACAGTTGCTCCCATATTGTTTAAATCAGCAGTTTTAAGAGTCTTATCTTTAATACCAGAAGAAGAGCCGTTACTTCTTTGGGTAAATGTGAAGGAACCATCACTCTGCTTTTCGGCAGTCTTTAGGCCATTGGTATCCTTATCAACAGATGCAGTAACATTATAATCCTGCAGATTCTTTTCTCCATAGCCACCAATTAAGGTACCGTTATTTTCTACAACGGAATACTTTTCTTTAAAGCTGGCATAGTCAGAAGATTTTACTTTGACAGGAACATATTTTAATCCAAGAACATCATATTCTGTCATAGTCTGTGTAGTGCCATCGGTTAAGGTGAGAGTACCTCTGTTCCATCCGGCACTGGTACCATCTGTAAAGTAGACAGTTTTTCCATCACTGCTCCAATGGGAAACACTATATTCTCCTTCAGTAGTTTTAATAACTGCAGTACACTGATAACTTCCGCGGTGAAGTCCGTGATTAGTGGTAGCTCTTGTTACTGCATCAAAGGCACCTTTATCTTTTTCATCGTGTGAATCAGCTGTATCAGAAGACGTGGTATCACCTGCTGCCATAACTCCTTCAGCCTTCCAATATTCAGCCCATGTCAGGCCTGCATAGCAGTAAACGTAGTCATCACTATTTTCTGCTGTCTGTGTCTGTGCTGTAGATACACTTGCTGCTTTTACAACTGCTGGAGTAATACTGGAAAATACAGTAGTACAAGTCATTGCAAGAGCAAGAGTACCTGCTACAAGTAATTTGTTTCTCATAAGTTCCTCCTTATATTATAATTGGTATTTAAGTTAGCTTATTCTAACGAAAATATAATAATATACTATTATTAGCTGTGTCAAACTGTATATATATTAATGAAAAAAGTTCTCATTTTCTTATAAAAAAATTGCATTGTCAGAATATTTTCTATATAATGTATGAAGTTAGAAAGAACTAATGAAAGTAAGTTTCAAGATAATGGAGGATTGTTGTGATAAATTTTAGAAAAAAAGCAGTTGCGATGTTACTGGCCACTGTGTTCACTGCAGGAATGCTTTCCGGATGTGGAACATCAGTAGATACAGAGAAAAGTAAGAATGATAGTAGAAAGGCTGTGGAGCAGACAACACAGGCAGAAGCGGATACAAATAGTAAGACTCAAAATGAAGAGGACAAATCAGAATCAAGAGATATTTTTGCGATGGATACGTATATGACTTTAACGGCTTACGGAAAGAATGCTAAGAAAGCGTTGGATGAGGCGGTTGATGAGATTAACAATATTGAACAGCTTGTTTCTACGGGGATTGACAGCAGTGAAGTTTCGCAGATTAATAAGAATGGAAAAGGTTCGGTATCAGAAACAACAGGATATCTGATTAAGCGCTCAAAAGAGATTTATGACAGCACGAATGGAGTGTTTGACATTACGATTTACCCGATTATGCAGGCGTGGGGGTTCCCGACGGAGAACTATCGTGTTCCCGGAAAGAAAGAGCTGAAGAAGTTAAGGGGACTGATGGGAGCAGATCACGTTTTATATGATGAGAAAAAACAGGAGGTCACTTTAAATAAGGAAGGAATGAAGATTGACCTTGGTGGAATTGCGAAAGGATATACTTCTTCAAAAGTAATGGATATTTTTAAAGAAAATGGGATTTCTAGTGCAGTGATCAGTCTTGGCGGTAATGTGCAGACACTAAACGGAAAGCCAGATGGTTCTGACTGGAGAGTGGCAGTTGAGAATCCGGCAGATACGGGAAGTTATATTGGAGTGCTTTCTATAAAGGATAAGGCAGTGATTACTTCTGGGGGATATGAGCGTTATTTTAAGCAGGATGGAAAAACATATCATCATATTATTGATCCGGCTAATGGATATCCGGCAAATAATGGTCTGACTTCTGTTACGATCGTATCAGATGACGGAACACTTGCAGACGGTTTGTCCACATCATTATTCATTATGGGACCGGAAAAAGCACAGAAATACTGGAAAGAACACAGTGATGAGTTTGACACGATTCTTGTAAAAGATGACGGAAGCATTCTAGTTTCAGAGGGACTCGCAGAGTATTTTACCAGTGAGTCTGATTTTACGATAATAAAAAAATAATGATACAAAAAATTTCTCATAAAATCAAGTACAAAAAGATTTCGAGAATATAAGAATGCAAGAGTACAGGAATACAAGAATACATTCAAAAAGAAAGGGAGATATGATGAGAGAAAAGTGGAAAAAATATGTTGAAAAATTTAAAAGTCTTGGTGATAAGGTTTCAGGTGTGAAAGGAATTACAGCGGTAATTCCGGCGGTTTGCCTGGCGGTTCTTATGGTGACAGTACTTACCGGATACAAAACCCCACAGGCAAAAAAGTATGAAGCTTCAGAGACAGAAGACATCAGTCAGATTAAGGAAGCGCTTGCGAAGGAAAGTACAGCAGCAATGGCAGAAACAACGAAAAAGAATACAACAAAGAAGGGGGCTATTGATGTAAAAGATGGAACGTATAAAGGTTCTGCAAACGGATATGGCGGAAAAGTTACAGTAAATGTTACTGTAAGTAAAAAGACAATGACGGCGATTGATATTGTCAGTGCTCCAGGTGAGACGGATTCTTTCTTTCAGCGTGCAAAAGGGGTTATTGATGAGATGCTTACGGCACAGAGTACAGATGTAGATGTCGTGTCCGGAGCAACATACAGTTCAAATGGAATTATCGGTGCGGTGAAAAATGCACTTTTTGGAACGGAGTCTAATAATGCGACAGCAGCGAACGCAGGTAATGCAGCTGGTTCGGCTCCGAGTGTTTCTAAAGTGAGTGAGTCTGGAACATGGAAAGATGGAACTTACACTGGATCCGGTAAAGGATTTGGTGGAACTATTTCTGTAAAAGTAACAGTAAAAGATGGAAAAATCAGCGCGATTGATGTAACAAGCGCATCAGGAGAAACTGCTTCCTATTTTAGTAAGGCAAAAGGAATTATCCCAAAGATGATCAGCGGACAGACTACAAATGTGGATGCGGCATCTGGAGCAACCTATAGTTCCAATGGAATTATTACCGCAGTAAGAAATGCTCTTTCAAAGGCGGAAACAGGGAAAAGCAGTACGAAAAAGAAAAAGAAGAAAAACAAAAAAAATAAGAAAAAAAACAGTGGTTCTAACAGCAATAATAACAACAATAATATTGCAGCACCGGCAGAAGGGTATGAAGATGGCACTTATACTGGAAGTGCGGCCTGTTCGGGAGAGCAGTTTAAGGAATATAGTGTAACGGCAAATGTAACGATTAAAAATGGAAAGATTTCTGCGGTGGAGATTTCTTCTACAGCAAAAGGAACCAACCTGAAACAGTTTATGAGCAGAGATGAGATTAAGAATCTTCCATCACTTATTGTCTCTAAAAACGGAACAAGCGGAGTAGATGCTGTCAGTGGAGCAACGTACAGTTCCCATGCTATTTTTAATGCGGTAAATGATGCTTTATCAAAGGCGAAGAAAAACAGTTCTTCTACGGAAAAGAAAGAAGAGACAACAACGGAGAAGAAGGAAGAGACGACAACAGAAAAGAAAGAGGAAACGACCACAGAAAAAAAAGAAGAGACAACGACAGAAAAGAAAGAGGAAACGACTACAGAGAAAAAAGAAGAAACAACAGAAAATCCAGACGAAGGGAAAAACTACAAAAATGGAACATATAAAGTAAGCGTAAGCTGCGAGCCGGATGAAGATGAGGATTTTGATCCGTATACGATTTCCATGGATATCACAATTAAAAAAGATAAAATTACAGAAATTTCTAATATTACCGCGAATACAAATTCAACGAATAAAGCATATACAAACGATGCAAAGAAAGGAATGGTTTCTAAAATTGTAGCAAATGGAAATGCAGATGGTGTAAATACTGTATCAGGAGCCACCTGTTCTTCTAAAGCAATTAAAGATGCATGCCAAAAAGCATTTAATACAGCAAAGAAGTAATTTTGAAAAGAGAAGCTTTTGCGTTTATTTAAGAAAAAGTTATTTGAATATTTAAAATAGTAAGAAAATTTATAAAAGATAGTAGAAAACATTTTAGAAGGGACAACGAATGAAATACAAAAACTTTTTAATCCGTTTATTTGATCTTATTCTCGTTCTGGGGCTTTTAGCAGGGTATCAGGCTGTAATTTACAGTCGTGATAAAGAAGCCACAATTGCAGAATTAAAAAGCCAGGTAAATCAGCTTCAAGGAGAAAAAGAGGATATTCTTGAAGCAGCAAAAAATTCCGGAAAGCTGGGGGCAGATGGTGCATCTGCCGGTCAGGCTGAAACGTATAAAGATGGAAACTATACTGGAAGTTCGCAGGGATTTGGAGGAGAAATCAAAGTAAAAGTAACGGTATCCGGGAAGAAGATCAGTGCGATAGACATTATAGAAGCAAGTGGAGAAGATGAAGCTTATTTATCAATGGCAAAAGATATTGTGAAGACAATACTTGATAAGCAGACGACAGATGTTGATACAATAAGCGGAGCAACCTATTCATCTACAGGAATAAAGAATGCAGTAGGACAGGCATTAGAGGGAGCAGCTAAATAATGAAAAAAAAGAAAAAAATATCGGTGCAGACAATCATAGAAGTGATGATACGGGCAGTATTTTTTATTATCTATCCAGCGTTATTTTCCACTGCATTTACCGGAATAAAATTAATTGTAGAACAAATTACACAGCGTGCAAGTCTGCAGTGGAATTCCTTTGTACAGACACTTGTTGTATTGCTGGTCTTTACCATTGTATTTGGACGATTTTTCTGTGGTTTTGCCTGTGCATTTGGAACATGGGGTGATTTTGTTTATTTTATTTCATCTATGATTCGCAAAAAAAGAAAAAAGAAACCGTTGAAATGTTTTTCAAAGGCGGGAAAGATACTTCGGTATTTAAAATATGCTGTACTGCTTGTTGTCCTGTTTCTTTGCATAAAAGGTTGCAGTAGTGCCGTTGCTGTACATAGTCCGTTCAGTGCATTTTCTCGTTTCCATCAGTTGAAGATGGCAGACAGCCTTATAGGAACAGGTCTCTTTTTATTGGTTACAGCAGGAATGGCATTGGAACCAAGATTTTTCTGTCGTTTCTTATGCCCAATGGGAGCAGTATTTTCCCTGATGCCGGTGTTACCATTTTCTGTAATCAAACGAAACAGAGAAAACTGTATTCCAAACTGTAAAGCGTGCAATTTAGTATGTCCGGCAAACCTTGAGATACCATCGGATAAAGAAGGGGATAATGCGACATCCGGTGAATGTTTCTCCTGTGGAAAATGTATCGGAAAATGTCCAAAGCAAAACACACATAATGGTTTTTTGGGAAAGCTATGGTTACCAATGCTTGTAGGAAAGGCTGTGATATTATTCGTGATATTTAGAATATTGTATTAAAAACTTTTCCAGATTTTGTCTATCAGATAAATTACTATATCAAAAAAACTTTTTCGTGTTATAATGGACAGTAATCTGTGTATAAAATTCAGTTTTGCCGTCCCAGCAGGAAAGGAGCATTTTTTGAATAAAGCGAATTTGATTATAGAAGAAGTGAATAAAGTAATTATTGGTAAAGAAAAGGTCATCCGTAAGGTGTGGATGACGATTCTCTCTGGTGGACATGTTTTGCTTGAGGATGTACCTGGTGTGGGAAAGACAACGATGGCGCTGGCTTTTTCAAAGGCTTTGGGACTTTCTTATCGAAGAATACAGTTTACACCGGACGTCATGCCATCGGATGTGGTCGGTTTCTACTATTATAATAAGGAAAATGGAAAGTTTGAATACCGTCAGGGAGCAGTTATGACGAACCTTCTGCTGGCAGATGAAATTAACCGTACTTCAAGTAGAACGCAGTCAGCACTTTTGGAGGTTATGGAAGAAGGACAGGTAACGGTAGATGGTGTGACAAGAAATATACAGGAACCATTTTTTGTTATTGCAACGCAAAATCCGCTTGGTTCTGCGGGTACGCAGATGCTTCCGGAGTCGCAGATGGATCGTTTTATGGTTCTTTTATCTATGGGATACCCAACAATAAAGGAAGAAATGATTCTGATGAGTCAGAGAAAGGTGAGTGATCCATTAGATGATGTGAATGAGGTTATCTCAAAAGAAGAATTACTTTCTATGCAAAAGGAAGTGAATGAGATTAAGGTTTCTTCTTTAATCTATCAGTATATTGCAATGCTTTCTGATGCGACACGAAGACATGATATGATTCAGCTGGGTGTCAGCCCAAGAGGATCTCTGGCCTTGTGCAGAATGGCAAAAGCGAGTGCATTTTTGGCTGGCAGAGATTATGTTGTGCCGGAAGATGTTCAGGATGTTGTAAAAGATGTTTTCCGTCATCGTCTGGTATTAAAGTCAAGAGCAAGGTTATCGAGGAAAGATGTGGATAAGATTATGGATGAAATTTGTGCCACTGTACATGTGCCAGATCGAAGAGCGGCAGGAGGAAGAAGATGACCCGAAAAAGATTATGGATGAATCGAATTAGCGGGATTGTCTGTCTGTTACTGTGGATTGCGTTAGTCATTTTTCTTTCTGGAACAACAGGGAAGATTGCCGGGATGGCATTAGGAATTATGTTGCTGGTGGCTGTCATTTATAATCTTTATCTTCCAAAAGAAGTTTCTACTCATCTGATTATTCCTGCCTATGCGCAAAAGGAAGAAAAAATTACCGGACGACTTTGTATCAGCAATACAGGAGTGTTCCCTGTTTTATCTGGGAAAGTTTTTTTACAGGTAAAGAAGACGATTAGTGGGGAACAGGAAATATTTTCTATGAATATCAGGGCAGCGGGACGAAAAAATGGTGCGGCTGCTTTTGTTATAGATTCGGAATATATGGGATTTTTGGAAATCACGATTTTGCGGGTGGAACTGTACAGCTTTTTTGGATGTATGAAAAAGGTAACATATGTAAATCAGGAGAAGGTGGTAATGATTCTGCCACAAACAACGGAACTGCATTTTCCAGTACAAAACAGCGGAGCTGCCTGTTCTTTTTTTGATGAGGAACAAAGTGGTAAAAAGGGAAATGGTCCGGGGGAATATTTTGGAATCCGTCCGTATGTTGATGGAGATTCCATGAAGTTAATTCACTGGAAGCTAACAGGAAAAACAGATGAATATATGGTAAAAGAAGTGGAAGTTCCTATGATGCGGATGCCACTTATTTTTCTCGAAACAAGGGTAGAAAAGCTGGATGCTGCTATGATTGACGGGTTGTTAGAAGCATTTTTTTCTATTTCACAGCATATGGCACAGGAAGGACAGAAGCATTGTCTTTGTTGGTGGGATAAAAAGACCGATGGATGGAATTTTTACAATGTGGCAAATGCAATGCAGTTGGAAGAAGTGTATGCCCATGTATTTCAAAGTATGTTTTTTTCTCAGGGGAATGCAACGATAGATTCTTTTGAAAAAGAAAGAAAAGAACAGTTTTCAGAAGTGATTTATATTACAGAGTATTGGAACGAGAAACAGGCAGTTTTCGATGACTGGAACCTGACTTTATTATTAGAACGACGGGAAGCAAGAAAAGAAGAAGGGGAAGCGTTAGTACCGTATATTTTTTCGGCAGAAACCATGGGAGAGGATATTGATCGGATTTTGACAGCGTACAGGAGTGCAGATTATGGAGCATAAAAACTCATTTCACATTAAAAAATTGAATCATCAGAGTGGATTTGGCTGGGCAGAAATGATGCGGGCCGGGTATGTGTGGCTTGCTGCGCTGTTATGTTTTATCTGGTATGCTGCCGATCGTTTTGAAATGGATACAGCAGGTGTTGCTCTTTTTATCGGGGCAGCCTTTTTTATATTATTGTATTTCGTTGGGATATCTGTTGGAAAAGGTTTTACGGTTTTTATAAGCGGTTTGTATTTTTTTGTTCCATTTTTCATTCTTTCTATGGAGAATATTCGAAGAGCTTTATTGATTTTCTCCCGAACAGTCTTTGATTATCTGGCAGATTATGGACAGAGCAAAAATATTTTTCATCGTATAATTCAAAATACATCGGTAGATATGCAGACAGGAAATGTGGAGTTTTTTCCATTTGTTGTCGGAATATTGGGGATAACTTTGTGGCTTATTCTTTTTATGGCATTGTTGTGGAAAGTCCAGCCTTGTATTTTATTTTTTACCGTAGCGATCTGCTTTGCTTTTCCATTTTTTGTATGGGGAGTTCGGCCAGAATTGTTTGCAGTGTTAAGCTTTCTCATTTTTTGTTTCTTTTTCTTTGCTCCGTCTTTTTGGGGAGGAGTACTTGGAACTTCAATTCTTATTATTTTACTTCTTTTAGGAACTTTCTCAGGAATGACAAATACCGGACAGATGTCGGCAATTCAAAAGAAGTGGAATAAAGAACGATATAAAGAGGATGTATCTGTTCTTCCGGAAGGTCAGCTTACAAAGGCAAAGAAGATGAAGCGGACAGGTGAAGAGGCTCTTAAAGTAAATATTTATAAGAAAAACAGTTATTATCTGAAAGGATTTGTTGGAACAACTTATGAGAATAATTGTTGGAAAGCAAGTACAAATAACTGGAATATTTTTGGCTCAGACAGGAGTATGCTTGCAGCTTCTGACCGGGAGGCATACGAATCTTTATTATGGCTTCATAATAAAGAATTTTACGGAAATACAGTAATGTATCATTTTGTAAGGCAGAAAAAGCTTTCGGAAGGGAAAACAGATCCGTCTCTTTACAGTTTATCTGTAAAAAATGTAGGGGCGAATCGAAAGTATCTTTATCTTCCTTATGAGAGTGCTGTTTTACCAACAATATATGAAGAAGAAGGGACGGCAGCGATTAATAAAACAGAGAATATATTCGCTTCTGGAATAAAAGGAGCAGGAGAATATTCTTTTAAAGCAATGGAAACAATGGCTGGAAAGTTGAAATCGTCTACCAATATTAAGACGGAGGATAAGAATCTTTCCTCAAAAAAAATGACGGAAAGCTATAAAGAATATGTAAATGCAACATGTCTTTTCTTAAATAAAGAAACAAAAACATTGATTTCTTCTGCAACAGAAGGGAGTCTTCAAAGTAATCTATCGGTATTAGCAATTATAAACCGGGTAAAAAGCTTCATGAAAACATCGATTACCTATAATGAAAATCCAGGAAGTATCTCGGAAGATGAAGATTTTGCCCAATGGTTTTTTGAAGATAAAAAAACAGGATACGATGTGCAGTATGCGGCGGCAGCAGTAATGATGTTTCGTTATTATGGAATTCCATCCCGTTATGTGGAAGGATACCTTCTTACACCGGAAACGGTAAAAGAGGCAGGAACGGCAGAGACGGTGACTGTTTCACAAAAATACGCGCATGCATGGCCGGAAATTTATCTGGATGGAATGGGATGGATTCCGGTAGAAGTTACTCCCAAATATGAAAACATTATGGGAACACCGTATTATGAGACACAGGAAACTGCGGTAAGTAATTCAAGTTCGTCAGATCAATCTTTAGAAAATGACGATAAGAAGAAACAAGAAAAACAGCAGGAACAAAAAAAGCAGGAAAAAGAACAGACAACAGAAAAGAAATCAGAAAAGAAAACAGTAGAAACACCGCAACAGATTCCGCAGGATCGATCAAAGCAAAGTAAAGGTGGAAGAACCGTTCATAAAATCCTGTATATTCTATGTTTCTTTATTTTCATAGCAGGTCTTTTGCTTTTTGTATTTAGAAAACGACTGCAAAAAGTATACCGAAATTATAAAACAGATAAACTTTTAAAACAGCAAAAGTATAGTCAGGCAGTTATGTTCTGGTACGATATTTTGTGTAAAACAATATATGGAAAAGAAAAAATAAAAGATAATCGTGTAAGAACCTTTGAAAAAAGACTTCGTACCTTTGACAGAGAAATGGAACCGAAAAAGTTACATCTTTGTATGAGGATTCGCCAGAAAGCGGTGTATTCACCAGAAGGAATCACTAGAAAAGAAGCAGAAGCTGCAGTACATTTTCTGAAAAAAGAGTGTGAAAAACTGAAATAAAGGTATTTTAAGTTTCGTTTCTATTGACAGGGAAAACTATAGCGATTAGAATATTTTCATAATTAGATTTAAATTAAGCGAGGAAAAAATATGTGGTTAGCAGATAACTGGAAAGAATATGAAGTTATAGATTGCAGCGAAGGTGAAAAACTGGAACGCTGGGGCAAATACACCCTTCTTCGTCCAGACCCTCAGGTAATCTGGAATACAAAAAAAGAAGATAAACACTGGAAACATTTAAATGCACATTATCACAGAAGCAAAAAAGGTGGCGGAGAGTGGGAGTTTTTTGATCTTCCAAAGCAGTGGGATATTCATTATAGAAGTCTTACCTTCCATTTAAAACCATTCAGTTTTAAACATACAGGGCTTTTCCCAGAACAGGCAGTCAACTGGGACTGGTTTTCTGATAAGATTAAGAAGGCAGGCCGCCCAGTAAAAGTATTGAACTTATTTGCCTATACTGGTGGAGCAACACTTGCAGCCGCAGCTGCGGGAGCATCTGTAACTCATGTAGATGCCTCAAAAGGAATGGTTACCTGGGCAAAGGAGAATGCGGTTGCTTCTGGTCTTGGTGATGCACCGATTCGCTGGCTTGTAGATGACTGTGTGAAGTTCGTAGAAAGAGAAATCCGCCGTGGCAATCATTACGATGGAATTATTATGGATCCACCATCTTATGGACGTGGGCCAAAGGGAGAGATTTGGAAGATTGAGGAGAAGATTTATTCTTTAGTATGTCTTTGTGAAAAGCTTCTTTCCAAAGACCCGCTGTTCTTCTTAATTAATTCCTATACAACAGGATTACAGCCTGCCGTTCTTTCCTATATGTTAGGAACAGCAGTTGCGAAAAAACATGGTGGAAAAGTCAGTGCAGATGAGGTTGGTCTTCCTGTCAGTGCAAATGGACTTGTTCTTCCATGCGGTGCTTCCGGACGATGGGAAAAGAAATAGATGGGAGATAGCATATGAGTGCTAAAAAGACAGCTTTTTATGGAATGTTTCTTGCGCTTGCTTTAGTAGCAGGATATATTGAACAGCTTATACCGATTAATCTTGGAATACCCGGAGTAAAGCTTGGACTTGCAAACATTGTTACAATGCTTCTTCTTTATATAGTAGGAGTCCCTGCAGCCTGCCTGATTTCCGTACTTAGAATCCTATTATCAGGATTCCTCTTTGGAAGCGGATTCGCAATGGTCTACAGTGCAGCAGGAGCGGCAATGAGTATGCTAGTTATGGCACTCTTAAAGAAAACAAAGAAGTTTTCTTCTGTAGGAGTAAGCGTAGCAGGCGGCATATTCCACAACGTAGGACAGATTATCGTTGCCATGATTGTATTGGAAACAAAGGCATTAGCCTACTATCTCCCAATTTTAATCCTTTCTGGACTCGTAGCCGGAATCTTAATCGGAATCTTAAGCGGGATATTAACAAAGAGATTAAATCCGATAATCAAGCAGCATTTTGTATAAACAGACGAAAACTCTAAACATCCTATTTTGACAGCTGCTTTATAGTCGCTGCGTGTTGAATGTTTGCTTTTGCGCTCGCATCCAGCACTTGCTCCGAAGCCGCATCTGCCAAGATAAGATGTTTAGAGTTTTCTGTTTATAGAAATACTAGAGCGTGTTTGAAAAATCATTCCTGCAACCTGCACGCCCCAATTTGCGGTATATTTTGCCTTCATTCAGTTGACGTAGCCCGCTACGCCGCCCTCATTCAGGCGAAATCTCCCGCAAATTGTAACGCACATCTTGCAGAAAGCATTTTTCAAACACGCTCTAAAGGAATGCTGGATTAAATTGGATTACTATCCCCTTTCTTCTTCAGAGATAGAAATCGGATATGGAATAGTGCCACTTTTGAGCAAGTTCATAATGCGGGCGAGCATTATGAGCGCAGTGATACGGAACAGCTGCCATATATCTATTAGCTTAGTTTCGTCTGTCAAATGACGAGATAAAGGAGGAAACACAAATGGAAATTACATACGATTACTATCGCATATTCTATTATGCGGCTAAATATAAAAGCTTTTCAAAGGCGGCAGAGATTCTGATGAGTAACCAGCCGAATATTACGCATTTTATGAATAATCTGGAGAATCAGCTTGGCTGTCGTTTGTTTATTCGTTCAAATAGAGGAGTAACACTTACAAGAGAAGGGGAGAAGCTATACAAGCATGTAACAATTGCATATCAGCATTTTCAACTGGCAGAGTTAGAACTGGCGAATGATAAAAGTCTGCAGAGTGGAATTATAACCGTTGGTGTAAGTGAGATCGCATTACATTTGCTGATCTTACAGGTAATGGCAGACTTTCGAAAAGCATATCCGGGTATCCGCATCCGCCTTTCCAATCATTCTACTCCGGAGACGATTCAGGAAGTAAAAGATGGTCTGGTTGATCTGGCAGTAGTATCTACACCGGCCGATATCCCTGCTACATTAAAATCTACGTCTTTGATGGATTTTTCAGATGTAATGGTAGTGAGCAGCTCGCATAAAGAATTATGTGAGAAGCCGATACATCTTTCAAAGATGCAGGATTATCCACTCATTTGTCTTGGGAGAGGAACAAAGTCATATGAGTTTTTCAGTAATTTTTATCAAAGATATGGTTTAAAGTTAAATCCAGATATTGAAGCCGGAACAATTCATCAGATTCTTCCGATGGTTGTCTATGATCTTGGAGTAGGTTTTTTACCAGAAAATGTAGGTATAGAAGCCTTAGAAGATGGGAAAATAATAAAAGTACCTCTTATAGAGAAGATTCCTCAAAGACAGATCTGTCTGGTAGAATCAAAAAGAACACCGCTTAGTATAGCAGCTAATGCATTAAAGCAATTTATAAATAATTATATTGAAACGAAATTAAAAGACAAAGCGTGATTATTTAAAGAAATTTCCAGGTATGTTATAAAGATATAACAATTATGATTGAAAGCTAATTTATAGTGATTCAGAGATATACAGACTTTCAAAAAATAAAAATAGTCTCTATATTTTAAGAATTATGTCCGAATTGTTATAATAATTTGTAATTATTCTTTCTTTTTTTCTTAAACATTCTTTATCAAATCTGACTGATTTCTGACAAGATTTCTCATATTCATACAAATCGTTTTGTCAAATTGAATAAAAAAATCGTATTTATATGAGAAATCTTTGCACTATGTAAAATTTACATGATAGATAAAAATATAAAACATTTCCACATAAATAAAAAGAGGGGTAGAATGTGTAGCAATGGTTCAGGGCGAACAATCTCTTCCTATTAAATAGGGTAGCAAAGAAGATTGTCACCAATATAAGAATCAGGAAGGAGTGTGGCAGATGGATGCTCTGGTCAATGAACTGATGAAAGAGTTGAATTGCGACACTGTCTTTACGATTCCGGTACTCGGAGGAATCCCGGTTAAAGAATCTGTAGTAGTAACATGGATCATCATGGCGGTCATTCTGGTACTTTGTATAGCGTTAACCAGAAATTTAAGCGTAGAAAATCCAAGTCGTGGACAGATCATACTGGAAACAATCGTAAGCGGCGGACACAATTTCTTCAAGGACACACTGGGAGAACATGGAGCGGAATATATACCGTATCTTATGACAGTGACCCTCTACATCGGTATTGCCAATCTTATCGGACTGCTTGGTTTTAAACCACCGACAAAAGACATGAACGTGACGGCGGCATTAGCATTTATGAGTATTGTCTTAATTGAGGTAGCCGGCATCAGACAAAAAGGAGCAAAAGGATGGGTAAAGAGTTTTGCGGAACCAATTCCAATTATCTTACCGATCAATATTATGGAGATTTTTATTAAACCATTATCTCTGTGCATGCGACTTTTTGGTAACGTACTTGGTTCTTTCGTTATCATGGAATTATTAAAGTTAATTGTTCCGGCAGTATTACCGGCAGTGTTTAGCTGTTACTTTGATATTTTTGATGGTTTGATTCAGGCCTACGTATTTGTATTCCTTACATCGTTGTTTATTAAGGAAGCGACAGAATAAGAAAACAACAAAAAATTTAAAGAGAAAAGAAAAGGAGTGTTGTAATTATGTCATCAGCATTATTTGTAGCAATTGGAGCAGGAGTTGCAGTATTAACAGGTATTGGAGCAGGTATCGGTATCGGTAAAGCTACCGCAGCCGCAACAGATGCAATCGCAAGACAGCCGGAAGCAGAAAGTAAGATCAGTAAAGCATTATTACTTGGTTGTGCGTTAGCAGAGGCAACAGCTATTTACGGTTTCGTTATCGCATTATTAATCATCCTTTTCCTTAAATAATAAAAGCTTAAAAGGCTATTTGGAAACTTACAGATTTTTAATGAAAAAGGAAGGCGGACGAAGAATATGCTTAATATAAATCCATGGAATATGGTAATGATTGTAATAAATCTTCTTGTATTATATGCGATTTTTCGTAAGTTCTTATATAAACCGGTTATGAATGTAATTCATCGGAGAGAAGAATTGATTCAGGGACAGTTTGATTCTGCTAAAAAAACGCAGGATGATGCCCTTCAGTTAAAGGCTGATTATGAAGAAAAATTACAGAAGGCAAATGTAAAGGCTGATGAGATTATTCTTGCAGCAAGAGATCAGGCAAAAGAAGAGCATGAGAAAGCAGTGCTTGAGACACAGGCGAAGACGGACAGAATGATCGAGAAAGCAAAAGCAGATATCGAAAAAGAACAGAAACAGGCACAGCAGGAAGTGCAGGGTGAGATTGCGAAACTTGCACTTATCGCCGCAAGAAAGATTATAGAGACAGGTGAGGCCCATGACGCAGAAGGCAGTAAATAATGCGAAAGTATTATACCGTCTGAATATTTCAAGAAGCGATGTAGAAGAAGCCCATAAAATTTTCACGAAGGCCCCTTTCCTTCTCGAGACTCTGACAAATCCAGTTGTTTCAGAGGAAGCGAAAGAGGTAGTGCTTGACAAAATTGCGAGACAGAGTGGAATGCCGGAACTTCTTGAGAATTTTATGAAGATGATGTGCCGGATTGGTGAAATCGGACAGATCACAGATATTTTTAACTGCTATTATGAATACTGGGATAAAATGAATCACATTCTTCACGCAAAAGTCATTTATGCAGATGACAAGGCAAAAGAAGAAAAAGAAGCAATTCAGAAGCAGTTAGAGAGCATTTATCCAGATGAAAAGGTTGTTCTTTCGGAAGAGACAGATGCTTCCCTTCTTGGTGGTTATGTTGTTCGTGTCGGTTATGAAGAGTATGACCACAGTTATGAAGGTAAACTCAGACGGTTAGAAAGAAAATTAACAGGGAGGTGAATCTTGTGGGCGCAATCAGTGCAGAAGATATAATCTCTATTATACAGAGTGAAATCGAAAATTTTGATGTGGACAACACAAGTGAAGAGACAGGTACGGTCATATATGTAGGTGACGGAATCGTTACTGTTTATGGTATTGACCATGCGATGTACGGTGAGGTTGTCGTTTTTGATAATGGAGTAAAAGGAATGGTTCAGGATATCCGTCAGAACGAGATTGGTGTAATCCTTTTCGGACGTGATACTGGAATCAAAGAAGGAACAAAAGTAGTTAGAACAAAGAAAAAAGCAGGTATTCCTGTTGGTAACGAATACATTGGACGAGTAATTAATGCGTTAGGTGAGCCAATTGACGGCGGCGCAGAGATTAAGGCAGATGGTTATCGTCCGATTGAGGAAGAAGCACCTGGTATCATTGAGAGAAAGTCAGTAGATACCCCAATGGAAACGGGTATTCTTTCCATCGACTCCATGTTCCCAATCGGACGTGGACAGCGTGAGTTAATCATTGGTGACCGTCAGACTGGTAAAACTTCTATTGCAACAGATACGATTCTTAACCAGAAAGGAAAAGGAGTTATCTGTATTTACGTTGCAATTGGACAGAAGGCATCCAGCGTTGCCAAGATTGTAAATACCTTAGAGAAATATGACGCAATGGATTATTCTATCGTTTTATCCTCTACAGCAAGTGAACCTGCATCCCTGCAGTATATTGCACCATATGCAGGTACAGCGTTAGCAGAATATTTCATGCATCAGGGAAAAGATGTGTTAATCGTATATGATGACTTATCCAAACATGCGGTAGCATACCGTGCGATTTCCCTGCTGTTAGAGCGTTCTCCTGGACGTGAGGCTTATCCTGGAGATGTATTCTACTTACATTCCAGATTATTAGAGCGGTCCAGCCGTCTTAGTGATAAGCTTGGTGGAGGTTCTATCACAGCACTTCCAATCATTGAGACACAGGCCGGCGACGTATCTGCTTACATTCCTACAAACGTAATTTCTATTACAGATGGACAGATATTCTTAGAGAGTAATCTTTTCTTCGAAGGTATGCGTCCAGCGGTAAACGTTGGTTTATCCGTATCCCGTGTAGGTGGAGCAGCACAGACAAAAGCAATGAAGAAGGCATGCGGAAGTATTCGTATTGACCTGGCACAGTATCGAGAGATGGAGGTATTTACCCAGTTCTCATCAGACCTTGATGATGCAACAAAGGCACAGTTAGCACATGGACGTGCAATCATGGAACTGTTAAAACAGCCATTATGCCATCCGTTATCCTTACATGAGCAGGTAATTACATTATGTCTTGCAAACAATGGTATCTTTGATATCGTTATGCCAAAAGAAGTAAAGAAATATCAAAAAGATATTCTTTCTTATCTTGATCTCAAACATCCTGAAATCGGAAAAGAAATTGAGAAAAAGAAAGATTTAACTGATGAATTGATTGCAAAGATTATAGAAGCAGCAAAGGAATACACTGATAAATAACAGGCAGGTGTTGGTATGGCAAGTGCAAAAGAAATTCAGGACAGGATGCGAAGTATCAAAGATACATTGAAAATTACAAATGCAATGTATATGATTTCTTCCTCCAAACTGAAAAAATCAAAAAAAATGTTAGCGGACACAGAGCCGTATTTCTATACCCTTCAGTCTGAAATGAGCCGAATTTTAAGACATCTTCCAGATATGAACAGCATTTATTTTAAGACAAATGCAGAAATTCCGGAAAGAAAGAGAAAAGCCGGTTATATCGTCATTACAGCAGATAAGGGACTGGCTGGTTCTTATAATCATAATATTTTAAAACTTGCAGAAGAAGAACTTGAAAAAAGAGATGATTATAAACTGTTTGTTCTCGGTGAATTAGGACGGCATTATTTTGAACAGAAAGGAATTAATATTGATAAACAGTTCCATTTCGTTGTTCAGGATCCATCTTTAAGCCGTGCCAGAAGAATTGCCGAGGATTTATTAAAGCTTTACCATGAAAATCAACTTGATGAACTTTACATTATATATACAACCATGGTAAATGCAATGCAGGAGGAGGCACAGGTTGCCCAACTCCTGCCACTGAAAAAAACAGACTTTAAGATTCCAGTTCCGATTGATATCCCATTAGAGGGACTTGCATTAAAACCTTCTGCTGAAGAGGTTATGGACCACATCGTTCCAAACTATGTAGTAGGTTTTGTGTATGGTGCGTTAGTAGAAGCATTTTCCTGTGAGCAGAATGCCAGAATGATGGCAATGGAAGGTGCGACAAACAGTGCGAAACAAATGTTAAAAGAACTGGATATTGAATATAACAGAGCCAGACAGGCTGCGATCACGCAGGAGATTACGGAGGTAATAGCCGGAGCGAAGTCGCAGAAGAAAAAGAAGAAATAAAAAGCGGAAATAATATAAGGAGGCTTTTTTGATGAAAACAGGAAAAATTATTCAGGTTCTTGGACCTGTAGTCGATGTTGAATTTGAAAATCAAGAATTGCCTGCAATCAGAGATGCTCTCGAAGTACAAAATGGAGATAAAAAATGTGTGATGGAGGTTGCACAGCATATTGGTAATCACGTTGTAAGATGTATTATGCTGGCAGCCAGTGAAGGTCTTCACAGAGATATGGAAGTTACTGCTGAGGGAAGCGGTATCAAAGTACCTGTTGGAGAGAAAACATTAGGCCGTCTCTTTAACGTACTCGGTGAAACGATTGATGACGGAGAGTCGATTAAAGACGCTCCAAAGATGGTAATTCACAGAGAACCTCCGACATTCGAAGAACAGAACCCGGCAGTAGAGATTCTTGAAACCGGAATTAAAGTTATCGACCTTCTTGCGCCATATGCAAAAGGTGGTAAGATTGGTCTGTTCGGTGGTGCCGGTGTAGGTAAGACCGTACTGATTCAGGAATTGATCAGTAATATCGCAACAGAACATGGCGGATATTCTATCTTTACCGGTGTAGGAGAGCGTTCCAGAGAGGGTAATGACCTTTGGACAGAAATGGGAGAATCCGGCGTTCTTGCTAAGACAGCTTTAGTGTTTGGACAGATGAACGAGCCACCTGGAGCTCGTATGAGAGTAGCAGAAACCGGACTGACTATGGCAGAATATTTCAGAGATGAAAAGAAACAGGACGTGTTATTATTCATTGATAACATTTTCCGTTTTACACAGGCAGGTTCCGAGGTATCCGCCTTACTTGGACGTATGCCTTCCGCCGTTGGTTATCAGCCAACATTAGCAACAGAGATGGGTGAATTACAGGAGCGAATTGCTTCTACAAAGAACGGTTCCGTAACAAGTGTACAGGCAGTATATGTACCAGCCGACGACTTAACTGACCCGGCTCCAGCAACAACATTTGCTCACTTGGATGCAACAACTGTACTTTCAAGAAAGATTGTAGAACAGGGTATTTATCCTGCCGTTGACCCACTCGAATCCTCATCCCGTATCCTTGAGGCCGATATCGTAGGAGAAGAACACTACGAAGTAGCCAGAAAGGTACAGGAAGCATTACAGAAATACAAAGAATTACAGGATATCATCGCTATTCTTGGTATGGAAGAATTATCTGACGAAGATAAGACAGTCGTATTCAGAGCAAGAAAGATTCAGAAATTCCTTTCCCAGCCATTCCATGTAGCAGAGAACTTTACCGGTATCAAAGGTGTTTATGTACCAGTAAAAGAAACCATTCGTGGATTTAAGGCAATCCTTGATGGTGAGATGGACGAATATCCGGAAAATGCATTCTTCAATGTCGGAACAATCGAGGATGTAAAGAAAAAAGCTGAGGAAATGAAAGCAGCAAACTAGGAGGGGTAGATATGGCTTCAAATACATTTAGTTTAAAAATCATATCCGCCAACCGTGTATTTTTTACAGGAAGATGCCAGTCTGTTATCGTTCCGGGATATGACGGACAAAAAGAAGTACTGGCACATCATGAAAACATGGTTATTGCTGTCAATGAAGGAGAGATGCGTTTCCTTCCAGAAGGGGAAGAGAAATGGCAGTATGCTGTAGTCGGCATCGGTTTTATCGAAATTGTTAATAACCGTGTCACTCTTTTAGTAGAAAGTGTCGAACGCCCAGAGGAAATCGATATCGCAAGAGCACAGGAAGCAAAGGAGAGAGCTTTGGAAAAAATACGTCAGAAACAGAGTATTCAGGAGTATTATCATACACAGGCTTCCCTTTCTCGTGCGATGGCGAGACTTCGAGTTGGACATAGACAGAAACATGTTTAAGATGCTTTAGAAAGCTGACGAAAGACAGACGAAAATCGAATAAAGTTCATATATCGGTGCGATAATTCGCTTCGTTGGTATGTAAGAGAAAAAGATTAAAAGCAAAAAAGAGGTTTGTATACTCTTGTGCTGAACATTCCATTCTGCCTCAAAAAGCAGAAACTTCGGAGAAAGCAGTCCGAAGTTTCCAGAGTCAGAATTCCATAGCACAAAGGCATAAAACCTCTTTTTTGCTTTTAATCTTTTTCTATTTATAAGTATTGAGCGAATCATCTGCGTAGAGAGTTGGGTTCGATTTTCTGTGTATTTTAAAGTATTTCTGGTTATGTTGGGTTATACAGAACCACTCCTTCTTAAAATAAAGTTTACAAAATTCTTGACAGGATATAGAAAAATAGATATTGTAGAAATGTAATACTGAATAGGATGATATTTTAGATATTCATAGAGGGGTGGTTGCAAAATGAAAAGAAGGTATAGTTGTATTGCGATAATTTTAATAATGTGTATTTTATCAGCCTGTCATAATAAAAAAGAGGAAAGTGTTTCTACATCCGTAAATGATACAGGTGTTACTACAGAAGCCTCAAATGATATTTCGGATGAAACTAGAAAATTGTTAGAATTTGGAGAATATGATGATATAGAATTAAAAGGGGATAGTAGGGATGTTGTTTCTATAGTAAAAAATGATCAAAGATTTCTTTTTCCAGAGTGTAAGGTGCTTTCTGTAACATATACTACTTTTTCTGAAAATGATACTTTTCTATCTTTAAATAAAAAAGAGGTTCTTGAATTGATAGATTTGATTGAGGAAAGTCCTATTTTAAAAGATGGCGATTCGCTCAGTAACTATGGTGTTAAAGAGAATACGCAGGAAAAGTATGCAAAAATCTGTATTGTCTATAAAAATAATCATGGAGAAGTACAGAATGTGTGGTTGAATACTTTTAAAGGAGACGTATTACATTTTTGCGATTCTTCAGGAGAAGATTATCGAATAGGGCCGAATAAGAAACTTGTAAAATTTATTACGAAGCATACTGGATATAGAGTATTATCTACGGCAGATTTTGATAAGATTGAGAGAATCGTAGTAAAATACAATAATGAGGAATATCAGCTTTCTGCAAAGAAAACAGAACAGTTTATAAAGGCAGTTAAAAAACTTGGTAAAAGACAAGACGAGTTCCACGATTACAATCTTACAGCACTGGCTTACACATCAGATGGGGATGTGTATCATATTAAAGCAGGACTAGGAGAATATTCTGAGAACGATATTGCTATAGAGGAAGCGTGTTATGAAGGAACAGAAAATGTAGTACGGTTACTGGAAAAATAGCTTCTATAGTGATTTTACAGAATACTATCAAAATCTTAATACTTCAAGGCATAGAAATAAAACAGACCGTTAGATTTGACATTCATTTTGATATGAGTTGTCAAACCTAGCGGTCTACTTTTAATACTATTAACTTATTCTATTTCTTATTTCTTACAGAAAAACGTCAGCAATTTCTTTTTCGTCAGATTATCTTCATTCTTTATTCACAACCTGTTCACAAATTTCCAGTATCATAAAACCATCAAAAACAACAACAGA
>OLSI01000180.1_pt1 | contig 52102 bp, 44 predicted proteins | sample 1672661 | NCBI WGS metagenome assembly OLSI01 (sample SAMEA3136711, study PRJEB25190) | human gut metagenome | biome: human gut; feature: human-associated habitat; material: faeces | place: Austria | collected 2013 | reverse complement strand
TCTATCTTGGAAAACACGCAACCGCAGTAGTTCTGGCGATACATGCCCATGGCCTTGCTGCGTCGCGTGGCCTCGGGATATTGCTCGCGATAATCGCGGAACACCGCCGCCAGGCCATGGGGCTCGCACGCGCGCTCGAGCTCCTCGCGAATGGTTTCCGTATATTGATAGGGGCTCACCGTGAGCGTAGTGGCCACACCTTCGAAACCATTGGCCGCGGCATACGCGCACGCCTCTTCCAGGCGAAGGCGATAGCACGCGCGGCAGCGATCGGGGCGCTGGTCGGGATCGGTGCCGAACACGCCGACAGCGCGCGACCACGCCTGCGGGTCGTAGACGCCCTCGATTACCTCGAGGCCCTGCTCACGAGCAAAATCGAGTAGCACGGCGCGACGGTGCTCATATTCCTCGGCCGGGTGAATATTCGAATTCATGTAGGCAATCGCGATGTCATGGCCCTCTTCAAACAAAAGCCGCAAAGGCTCGAGCGTGCACGGACAGCAACACGCATGCAAAAGCAACTTCAAAGGCGGCACCTCCATCACGGCCAGTCAACGAATTCGAGCGCACCCGCGCCCCTTTACCAAAACTTGTTTATACTACCATTTTGCATTCGCCGCCGCATGCGCTACAGCGCGCGGAGCGGCCCATTTCAAAGAGATTCGAGGATTTTCCATGGCTCGCTCATACACCACCGTTTTTTTCGACCTCGACGGCACGCTTTTGCCCATGGACACCGACGTGTTCATGAAGCGCTACTTCAAGGCGCTCGGCGCGTTCGCTGCGGAAAACGGGCTCGACTCCGACATGTGCCTGGGCGCGGTGATGGCGGGCGTGAAGGCCATGGCAAAATCGGACGGAAGCGCCACCAACCACGACGTGTTCTGGGAAGCGTTCACGAAAGCGACCGGCCTTAACGCCGAAGAGATGAAAACGCTGTTCTCGCGTTTCTACGAGGGACCATTTTCCCAGGTGGGAGAAGGCGTGCAGGCAAACCCCGAGGCCGCGCGCGCCGTGGCGACGCTCAAAGGGAAGGGCTATCGTGTGGCGATGACCACCATGCCCATGTTCCCGCTTGCGGCCGTGCATGAGCGCATTCGCTGGGCGGGCCTTGACCCCGACGATTTCGAATTCGCCACCGATTACGAGACCTGCTATGCCGTGAAACCCATGCCCCGCTACTACGAAGATTGCCTGGCGCGCGCGGGCGTTGCGGCCGACGAGGTGCTCATGGTGGGCAACCATAACCGCGAAGACGGCCTGGCGACCAAGGTGGGCTGCGACATTTATTTCGTGACCGATCACCTGATTGAGTCGGAAGAAGGCCTGAACGTTTCCGAATGCAAGCACGGAAGCATGGCCGAATTCGCCGATTGGTGCGAAGCGCTGCCGAGCTTGAAATAACAGAAGGAAAACGAGCGCGACAGAAAGCAACTGCGCGCTTCGCATGCTATAATACAAGAGACGGCAGCGCCCGCCGTGACTAGAATCCTGGAAGACCTCTAGCTACGGGTGATGCTAGTCGGTTTTAGAATGGCCAGGTACCCGCCTGGTCATTCTCGTTTCCGGGCATCATCTTTCTTTCTCTCTTCAATCCTGCGTTGGATTCGGTCGCATAAGGCCAAAACGGTTGTCGCGATAGTGCAGCAAGCTGCCAGGTACATCACTATTTCCATGGTGGTAGCTCCTTGTCTCTCGAAGGGAGCATCACCCGCAGGAACGGCGGAGCACTGCCAATTAGTATTATATCAAACATATGTACGTTATTAAGGCATTACAAGTTCCATATCGGAAGACACCCGCCCGCCATCCTTTTTTGTCGGCAGATTCCGACGTAAAACCGACGCAAATTTTTACGTCGGTTTTACGTCGGTTTTTTCAGACGATTAGCAACGTTAAACGCCGACGATACGAAGACCGGCAAAGCGCCGCACTCGATAGAGCGGTTCTATGGGGCCGATTGCCAAAACGAAAACGCGAACTACAATCCCCTATCTACTTCGCGTTTTCGTTTTTCGTTGCGATGCGCGGAATAGAAACCACCGCGATACTCACGAATCGAAGCACTCGCAACCCACAGGGAGAGCAAACGAAATCGGCGATTAAGAAACCGCCGAAGCGAACTTCCGTAGCAAAACCCTGTCGCAAACGAATGGCGGGCACCACATACGCGATGCCCGCCATCTGAAGGAAAGCCGTGCGGAGCTTAAAGGGAGGGAAGGGAGACTCCGCGGCTCAGATTATTTTTCATCCCAAGGCTTGTTCGCCGATGCCGAACGAGCGGCGATGCGGCCCCAAACCATGTTCTCGGCGTTGTTGCCGCCGGAAATGCCGTAGGTGTGGCTCGCCATGTTGCCGAAGCAGCCAGCCGCATACAAACGGCCAATGGGCTTATCGTCAAGGTCGAGCACCTGCGCGTTGACGTCCTTCTTCGGGCCGCCGAGCGTAGAGCAGCCGCCGGGATAGAGGGGGTACGCGTAATACGGCGGGGTCGAAACCGGCGCAAGCGTGGTTTCCGTACGCTGGAAATCGGGATCGCTGCCAGCAGCGCAGTAGCCGTTGTACTTCTCAATGGTCGCCTTCACGGCCTCTGCGTCAGGAACCTCGTCAACCTCGGCCATCTTCTTAATAAGCTCGTCGATCGTGTCGGCTTTCAGAATCCAGCCCTTCTGGATTTCGGCCGAATTGTCCTCGCTCCAACCAGGGTACTGGCCGCACTCCGCAGGAATGTCGCTCAGCGTCATGCCGATGGTGGTCGACCCGCCAGGCGTGTTCAGAGTGCCGCCAGCCGTAGCACCGAGAGGTCCTGCGTCGATAACGTTCTGATCAAGAATGACCCAGGTCGGAATGCGCTCAAAGTCGCACAACTTTTCGTCATTGAACTTCTCGAACTCATGCCAACCGACATGAGGGCTCAGGAATGTCGATTCGGCAATCCAGCGGTTGCCCAGACGATCGAGCATCACGAAGTTATTCGCTTGAGGGGTAAGGGTGAACGCGTATTTCCACTCGAAATCTTTGAACCATGCGTTGTACGAGCCGATAACGTTGTTCATATGCCACAACTGCGCACCGACATCCTGTACCATCTTGATGCCGTCGCCCGTGTTGAAGGGCCAGCCGTAGAAACCGTTCATCGGGTAGCACTTGCAATAGGTGTTCTTCAGCTCGTCGTTGAACTCAAAGCCGCCAGTGGTCATGATGACGCCCTTGCGAGCCTTGATGGCGTACTGCGTGCCGTCGTCGCCAATATAAGTGTAGGCGCCGACGATTTCCTTGGTTTCGGGGTTCTGGATCAAGGTTTCGTCATGGCAGCTGAACTTAACCTCAATGCCCAGGTCGGCGCGAGCCTGGTCAAGCGTGTGCCAACCCTCGTTGCCGCCCTTCGTCGCGTCGCCGAACGAGCACACATGCATGGCCTTGGCACCATCGATCCACGGATACTCGCAGCTTGATGTTCCGCCGGAAGCGTTGGTGCCCTTCTTCTTCTCGGTCTTCACGCCCCAATGGTCGCAATAGTCCATGTTGTTGTAGCACTCTTCAGCCCACGCGCGCGCAATTTCCTCGGGCGTATGGCCCTTGGTGAAGCCGGTAATGTATTTCACCGCTTCGTCCACGTCATCAATCCAGGTATATTCGCCCATGTTGATGGAGCTGTTTCCGCCGCCGCGCGACGGCGCCTTCTCGAGCACGAGCACGTCGCTGCTGCCTTCATCTTTTGCGGTGACTGCAGCCCACAGGCCAGCGCCACCATAGCCGATAACGAGCACGTCTGTTTCAAAATCCCACTTCGAAGGCATCCAGTCTGCCGAAGAGTCAGAAGAGGCACAGCCTCCCAGGCTCGTGGCGGCGGCTGCGCCGATAGCGGCAAGGCTGGCACCCTTCAGGAAATTACGACGAGAAAGTCCCATTTTATTCCCTTCCATTTCGTTCCCCTTTCTAAGGCTTTCGCGCATGAAGCGCACTTGCAATCGCCCCGTGAAGTCCCCTTTCGCCGGGGCGAATTCCTAATTAGCTATGCTGATGGCACGTATAGCACTCGAACACGTCGGCATGGTGGCAGCTCGTGCAGTACGATTTCGCATCACCGTCAAGGTCGGTCTGCTCGGAATGCATGGTGTGGCAATTCGTGCAGGTAATGGCCTGATGGGTTTCGGTTGCCGGCAGATCATGCGGGTTGACCGTCTTGCCGTTCGAATCGGTAAGAGCCGTGACCGATGCCGTCTTCTGGGCAAGCTCGCTTTGATCGTGGCAACCAAGACACACCTCGCTCGACACCTCAGTCTGCTTAAGGCGAGTCGGCTGGCGATCGTCTGAGCTCGTGCCGTTGTGAAGCTTGGCAAGCTTCTCGGTATCGGAATGGCAGTCGGCGCACGAAAGCGATGCATGCTTCGATGCCGTGCATGCCGTATCGGCCTCAGACGAGACCTCGTTGGAATGGCATGTCGCACAATCGGTGCTCGGCGACCAGTCGGTCAGCGTGATGCTTTCCGTCGCAGCCGCGTCGGACTTGCTCGCGGTGCCGCTCGTCTGAGCAGGTTGGCAGCCATACAAGGCCAGCACCAAAATCGACATCGCGCCCATTACGGCACATGCCACGCGCACCTTCGTTTTGCGTTTGTTTCGAATCGAATTATCCATTTCTCCCCCTTTCGCTGGCTTCGTCGAATACGCCGAGAAACGTACGCCACAATCAGCCGGCGCGAATCACCCCAAGCGAATGAATTACGTTTGCCCAGCTCATGAATCATCTGTTACAGAGTATTTGTCCCACAGAAGAAAACACTCGACCGAAAACCTGCTATTTTGTCATCGGGGAAATCGCGATTCGAATGTTCGCGCGCGAGAAAGAAATGCTCGCAAAAGGGAACGCGAACGAACGCATGGGCAATGCGCTTTTCGAATCGCTCACGGAGGGGAATTCAAATGGACAACGCTTCGCAAAAGCAGGCAAACAGCACGACGATCAAAAGCACCATCAGCTGCGCTTTGCAGGTTTCCTGGATTCCGGTTGTCTGCTACGCGCAGCACGTCGAATGGTCCGGGCTGCCTATCGAACGCGCGCTTCCCCTTGCGTGCTACTTCGCTGCGGTTCTTTTCGCGGCAGCATGCGTCATGCATTTCATGAAGGAAACACTCAAAAGCGATTCGGGCCACGTGCTCGATATAGGAGCGATTGCCACATACGCATTCGGCATCGCCTTACTGCTGGCGACTGGGCAATCGGAAGGCAACGCGTCCATTAGTTGCGTCGCGTTTGCCCTTATTGGATGCTCGAGCGGCATAGGCGTTCTTCAGCTTGAGCGATGCCTTATGTGCCTTGAGCCGAAGCGGACGACCTTCGCAACGCTCGCAGCCGTTTTCGTCGCCTGCGCCGCCATTTTGGTTTTGCCGATTTTTTCGGCGCCAATCACCCTTATCGCATCCCTCGTCTTCGTTGCAGCGTCTTGCCTTGCGAGGCCTCGCTTGGAACGCCCCAAAATCGACCCTTCGACCATCGATTCAAAGCTCCTTCGCGCGAAAATTGACTCGTTCAACAAGCGAACGGCGACGGCGATGTTCCTTCTTGGGGCAGCTTCGACCGTGCCCATTTCGCTGTTCGTCTCGAGCGATGCGTCATTCATCGGCGATTCCACCCAAGTCGCAACCATGGTCAACGCCTGGGCGCCCCTTGCGTTCGTGCTTTTCGCAGGCATCGTCGTAATAGGTTGGCTGCCGAACCGCGAGCCCAACCCGTTCGGCTCGCTCCGGGCGCTTTTCGCAATCGCGCTGCTCAGCTTCTTTCCCATTTCCCCTGGCAGCGAATTCAACATGTGGCTCGTTCTGATTTTCAGCATGGTTTGGGTGGTGTCGCTCGCCGGAGTTACGTTGCTCGTATCGTGCGAAATCGATCAGAAATATGCAGAATGTGGCCAGTCCGCCCTTGGCCGAAACGTTTCGTTCCTCTGCATTGGCGTGCTTGTTGGGCTCGCCGTAATCATGTTCGTGAAAAGCTTCGTTCCCCAATTTGCCGGAATCGTTGGCCGAAACAGCGACGGCACCATGCTCATTTGCAGCATGAGCATGGCCTGCGTGATGCTGCTTTTCCTGGCAACCAACACGCTTATCACCAAGAGTATGCTTCATGAAGTGGCACTTTTCGGCCGAGGCAAACTCGCGTTCCATGTGCCGGAAGAAGCGATTCACGAAGAAAAGCAGGCGAAACCGTCGCCGAAGCCAGTGGTGGGCGCGACCGCGCCTAACAACCAGAGCGCCGGCCTCCAAACCGATGCCGGCGAGAGTCGTCACGACCATTCTTTCGTATCGAAATGCAAGAACATCGCCCTCGAATGCGGCCTGACTCCTCGAGAACTCGAGGTTCTCATCATTCTTGCGCAAGGCAACACCCTCGCGCGCGTTCAGGAAGAATTGGTAATATCGGAAGGAACGGCCATCACCCACCGGCGCAATATCTATCGGAAGCTCGACGTGCACAGCAAACAAGAGCTCATCGATTTCGTTGCGGCCTCGTAGCGACAACGGTCTTTTCGGCATTGGCATCGCCGCTATCCTCAACGACAATCTGTGCGCCTGGGCGGTCGAAGCGGACGATAGCGGCGTTGACGATCCGCCTGTACCCAAATAGCAAAAGAAATTCCCGCAGACTGGTGTCTCTTTTGCCCGAATGACACTCATTCTCAAGCGCAATACTCGCGCAACCATTAACTTGCGTGTCAAGCAGCAAAAGTAGAAGTATAATTCCCCAAAATGAAAGTTTTTTCGAATTTGGGGAATGGATTACTCTGATCGCGGAGGACGGGCATGAAACTCATAGAGCGCACAACATATCTTTCGGAGATGCTGGAGCTTGCCGACACGCCCGACATCAAGGTCATTACCGGCGTTCGCAGATCGGGCAAGTCCAAGCTCATGGAAGCCTTGGCACAAGAGATTGTCGAGCGGCAGCCAGATGCCAACATCATTCACATCAACTACAACCTGACCGACTTTGAGAGCATCATGGAGTATCGCTCCATGGAAGCATACGTCGAGGAGCGCTATGCACCCAACCGGCAAAACTACCTGTTCATCGACGAGGTGCAGATGTGCGCCTCCTTCGAAAAGGCCATAAACAGCCTGCATGCCCGGGAAAAGTACAGCATATTCATCACCGGGTCAAACGCATTCCTGCAAAGCAGCGATCTGGCAACGCTGTTCGTGGGCAGGACGTACGAGATTCCCGTCTACCCGTTCTCGTTCGCGGAGTACCTGGAATACTTCCCGTCTCGAAACATCTACGACAGCCTGACCGCATACATCTCGGATGGGGGGATGGCGGGCTCGTATCTATATAGAACCGAAGACCAAAAGCGCCGCTACATCAACTCCGAAGTCTTGAACGCGTTGGTGGTCCGCGACATCGTGAGCAAATACAAACTAAGAAACGAGCAGCTGCTCCATGCTCTCATAGACTATCTCATGGACAACGTGGGCAATCTGACCTCGATACGATCTATCGCCGACACGCTCGAGTCAAGCAGGATGAAAGCCGATCACAAGACGATCGGCAAGTACGTGGACGCGCTGTGCAAGGCCTTCGCCTTCTACCGCTTTCGTCGCTACGACGTCCGCGGGAAGAGGTATCTGAGGTCGGAAGACAAATACTACCTTGTCGACCAAAGCTTCCGTTTCGCGCGCCTTGGCACCAAGAATATGGATTACGGCCGCGTGCTGGAAAACATCGTGGCCATGGAACTTCTACGCCGCGGTTACGAGGTCTACGTCGGCGTTCTATACAAGAAAGAAATCGACTTCGTCGCAATCAAACAGGGCGAGAAGCTCTACATCCAGGTCGCGAACAATATTTCCGAGGAAAAGACGTTCGAGCGCGAAGTGTCTCCCCTGTTGGCGATAAAAGATGCTTTCCCTAAGATGCTGATTGCACGCACCTATCAACCCGAATACCAGCACGAGGGAATAAGAATCGTGGACGCAGCTGAGTGGTTAAGCAATCCAATTCCCCAAAAAGAATAATTCTTCAGTTTTGGGGAATGAGAGCGTGCTTCGGCAGCTTCGAGAAGCCTCACGGCAAGATCCTGCGCAACCATTCGATTTCGTTGCGGGATCGTAGCGACAGTGAGATAGAGGGCGGCTGGCGCAATACGCCGAAGACGATTACCATCCGCGGTATATGCCATAATGCCGGCGCGCACATGGACGAAGTTCACACGGCGATGGTGTTCGACCGCGTCGCGGTTAAGCCCGACGAGCTCGGCGGATCGGAAACCACCGGCTCCCTGTTCTGGATGGGTTCCAACCCCTGGCTGAAGGTCAACCTGAACGGCGAACGCTTCACCAACGAGGCGGCGCCGTACGACTACATTCTGAATTCGGCTTTGACCCAGCCCGGCCACACCGTGGTAGACATTTGGGACTCCGACTACGAGAAGTACCTCGAGCAATTCGACGTCCATGGCTGCGCGCGCGTTTTCCCCTTCGACAACGGCGCACCGACCAATATGACGCTCGAAGCTGCTAAGGGCATCAACGAAGGCCTGATCCAGAATGGCTATATCGTGGTGGCCGATACCATTGAGGAGCTTGCGGAAGGCCTTGGCTTGCCTGCCGAAACGCCGAAGAAGACCGTCGAGCGCCAGAATGAGAATTACGACGCGGGCGTCGACCCCGATTTCGGAAAAGACGCGCATCGCTTGTCGGCAATTCGCACGGCGCCGTTCTATGGCGTTCGCACTTCGGGCTACATGCTGTGCACGCTCGACGGCATTACGATTAACGAAAACTTCCAGGCTGTCGACGACAATGGCAAGGCGATTGAAGGCCTGTACGTCACGGGCGTCGACTCGGGTTCGTACTATGCCCACACGTATCCGAATATGTCGACCGGCAACTGCTGCGGCCGCTCCGTCACCTTCGGCCGCATGATCGGAAAGGCCCTCGCCGCGAAATAAGGCGAAGTGGAAAACAGCGGAAGGCGACTGGCGGTTATTAACCCCCCATGATAGCCGCCATCAAGGAAGCCCGTGTTTTGAGCGAGCGCTTTTGATGATTTTCGCCGACAAGCCCGCATCGCACTTCCTTCGATGTGAACGAACGTAGAGCGCCTCTGACCGGGCAACCAGCCAGAGGCGCTTTTTCGCGCGATTGTTTAGGCAAAAGGCACCAGAACTCAGCACCAATAAATCGAGTTTCCCGTTTCGACGAACGCCACAAGCAAAGACCTTATTCGCTCGGCCGTATAGACACACGCATCACTAAGCGGCGGCAACGCCACGATTCATGTTGCCGCCGCATCGTAGTTCAAGTGGGTGGTTTCGGGGAGGGGTATTCCGAAGCCACCCGTTGGTTTATTCGACGCAGTAGATTCCATCCCGTTGGATGGCCTGCTATCGCAATATGTTAAACCTCGCAATAGCCGACCAAGCGTGCAGCTATTTCACGCAGGTCTCGTAGGCGTTTCGGCTGGCAACTCGTCCGGAATTGCAGTTGTTCGCATTACATGATGCAGGAACGCTCATCGTATATGTTTCGCGATAGAGATTGCACCCGTCGGTTCCAGCGGCGTACAGGCCCACTATGGGCTCGCCCTTCGCCGTAACTACTTCCATCTTTCGGTTCGTGTCTATACCGCCGATAGAAGTCCAAAATGCCATATCTTGGCGGAAGATATAAAATGGGGCGGTTTTCAGGGCTATAAGTTGCTCTGCATTCTTGTTGAAGTCTTCGTCAACGCCCTTTTCGCAGAGCGCATTGTAGCGCTCGATCGTTGCTTCAAGCGCAGCGCCATCGATGCCCTGAAGTTCGGCAAGCTTCTTGATGGTGTCAGCCTTGTAGACGTTGTCCCCGGGGCATTGCTGCGCCGCGTCATCCATATCCGCCTGCAAGTTAGCATATCCGGTAAGAGAGACGAATTCGTCGATGATATCTTTGCTCATTACGAGATAAGATTGCGCTTGGGTATGAACCGCATTTCCGACGCACTGGGGCACGAAGGATCCGCATCCCTCGTTCGTATATCGCTCTGCGTCTTGGTTCACCCAAAGCACCGGTCCTCCGCGATGGATGGTTTGGCTCATATCAGCGAAGAAATCGATGCCGTACGAGTATGCTTCCCGGAGGAAACAGCGCTCGCGGGAAACGTCATGGGCACCCGCGGCGTTTGCCATGCGCAGACCATCCCCGTCGTGTCCATCTACTCCATTGTTGTGCGAATAAGTCAAATCCCATCCGCGTTCAGCCATGATGTCTTCGCTTTGGGCATATCCACCGGAAGCAAGGATAACGGCCTTCGCGTTGACCTGCAGAATATTACCGTCGGGCTTTTTTGCATATAGCCCTTTGACTTGGCCATTGTCGATGATCAAGTCGATTGCAGGGGTTTCGGTCATGACCGTAGCGCCCATCTCTTTCGCGCTCTCAATCATAGGATCGATATAATTGCTGCCCTTTCCGTCTTCGAACCAATGGAAGCAATCGAATTTGCCGAGTCCGTGATAATCGTCGACCACCCCTGAGAACTTTACCCCATGCGAGACCATCCAGTCGATGTTCTCACCTGAAGCGTTGACCATGTCTTTCCATAGCAGATTATTGATGCGGTAGTTGAAGAACTCCTGCTCTGCCGCAATGATATCGGTGAATGTCACGCCATCGCCCACGCCGAGGTCGTGCTGCATTTGCGAATCGACGGCGAACATGCCTTCGGTGAGTCGCCCATTACCCCCTGTTTGCGTGCTTTTTTCGAGCAGCAGGGTCGTTGCGCCGAGTTCCGCCGCCTGCACTGCCGCCGCGACGCCCGACGACCCTGATCCAACAACCACTATGTCAACGTCCATGGACTCACTGGGATTATACGCAGGCGTTCCATCCGTCTTGGCCTCTGAACCGCCGTTGCCTGACTCACAGCCAGCGAGCATTCCCGCCGCGGCCATTGAAGCAAATGCCACACCTGCGCCTTGCAAAAAATTGCGTCGAGTAACGTCGAGCTTCCCCATTTTTTCCTCCCTGCTTTGAACGATATTTGGCGCCTTTCCGTCGTTGCCGTTGGTTTGCCTGCTAGACTAAAGCGCCTAGAAGGCACAGTAGAGATATCCATGCTTTCCGCTATCCGCTATTGCGGTTGATTTGTATTTTTTAGCGAAAATGGCATGTAGGCTACTGCAGGGGAGGAAAAGTAATGCCTGGTGAATGCGAAGATTCAAATCGCTTGCCAAATGAAGCAGGCGAATCGACGGAGCGCGATGTCGAGACGATGGGGCTTGCGTGCGGCGTCGACCCGAGCGGTATGGCGTCGAAAGGCAACCACGGCAAGTGGCTGGCAATGCACTGCCTGGGGTTCGGCGCGTGCTGGGGGTGGGTCCATATTGCATTTTTCTCAACGATTTTTTGGGAGAATACGGCCGAGCCACTCAGCATGATCGCCTGGCTGGTGAATGTGTTTGCGAACGGCTGCGCCATGGTTGCCCTGGGGATTTTCTCGGCGGCACGAGGCCCCCTAAGACTTCAACGCGGGCTCGTTACGGCATTGGCATCAATTACTGTCTTGGGAACTATCGGTCTCGCTTTTGCTCAAACAGCGCCCGATTGCTTAACCTTGTTTGCGTCAGCGATGTCGGGCGTTGGAACGGCGGGGCTCCTTCTCCTTTGGGCTGAGGAGTATCGCAATATCCCCCCGGCATATGCGAAGAGACGCACGATTCCGGTATCTATGGCGATGGGCGTCCTTTACTTCCTTGCCATAACTTTGCTTCCGCGCATTGCAGCGATTGCCGCCGCGGCCTTCCTTCCGATTATTTCTATCGTGCTTCTTCGGAAAACTTTCGACACTGAACTCAAGCCTGAACGGGCCGCTTCGTCCGCCCAAATCGATTCCCCACTTGAGCCCGTTTTCTCGAGCGGAACGAAAAAGCACCGTTTAGTAGACTCCTGTCGCCATGTAGTACCCATACGCTTTGGATTTTTCGTGGCGGTATACTGCCTCGCCCCTGGTTTTATGCGCGGGTATTCTTCGGCGCTGCCATTTGCTTCGACCGGGGGAATCGGAGAGGCAGTATTCGCCGGCGTTGCGGGAGTAATGATTGTAATCGCCGTGGTGAGCGTCGCATTCTTTGGAGAAACAAAAATTGACCTAGCGTACAAACTGGTTGTGCCGTTGATGGCGGCGGGGCTGCTGTTGCTTCCATTTCTCGCATCGGGTCGTGAGGCCGTTTCCGCAGTTGCAATTATGTCGGGGTATATCCTGTTTGAAATCTACGTGTGGGCTTCGCTCGCCGATAGGGCCTCAAACGTCGATTCGCCTACCGCGTTGGTATATGGCCTGGGCAAGTCGTGCATGAATGTCGGCCTGCTTGCGGGAACGTTTGTGGGGATTTATTTCGGGTCGAGCTCTTCGATGCTGTTGGTCGGCGTGCTTGTTTTTATCGTCTACCTTTTTATTGTCATGGAAAACGCTTCATCGCCTGGCGTTGGCGTAGCGCTGTCGCTGGAAAAAGCAGAGATCCTAGAGGATGGCGGCCCGTTGTCCGCTCGAGACAAGGTGACGATTGTCGAGGCCGCCCAAATGAATCTTTCCGAGGCGTTCAACGCATTACTCAACGAACGCTGCTCTTCAGCAGCAAACGAATACCACCTTTCTCCGCGTGAAACCGAAGTGCTTGGATTATTGGCAAGAGGCCGGAGCCTGCAAGCCATTGCGGATTCGTTGAATGTGGCGTACAGCACCGTAAAGACACACACCGATCGGATTTATGCAAAAAATGGGCGTTCACTCGCGGCAAGAGCTCATTATTCTTCTTGAACAATCTCCCAAAGAGTGAGAATCGGTGAACTTTTTCGGCATTGTGCTTACTATTCTTGAAGGTCGAAATCGTTATTATCTCATTCCAGAGAGGCGACAGTCCCCCGGAACAAATCTCGCAACGAAGGGTTCGGATGCCTGTCGTAGCGTTTCCCTGGCATAGCTTGAATACCTTCCCGATTGAAGAGCCTGATTCTCGGCGTTCGTCAAATTGCCCCGCTCCACCACTTATTGGACAACGCAATTGGCACGCAAATGCTCACGAGCTCGAAACGTCACTCCTATGTAATGCCGGCAAACATCACGACAAATACAAGCAAAAAAATCGCCCGCAGTCGACAATGCATCAAAATGCGACCCGCCGCAACACGGGGCAATGCCTCTCAAACCAATCGCATTCTCCTCTCATCAAACAAATTCATGGTTATATAAAACCAAAATAACTAGTGGTTATTGATAACCAGACATGTTATAGTCACATCAACGGTTATCAATAACCAAAAAGAAGCGAGAGAGGACCGGCCTTGGCTTACAGCGACATCGAACTTGAAAAAATCAATTGGACCATCGCTAATCGCATGAGGGGAACCATCAAGACCGAAAACGTCTATCCACTCGTGTACCTCGCGCATTGCGCGCTCCAAGACGACGCCGCTCGCTACGACATCCAGTATGCAGTAGCCCTCGCGGCGAGGGGCGACAGCGACATCGAGGTCTTCCTGCAAGAAGCCGCCGGTCAACTGACTGGCGCGCGCGCCTTCGAGGATTTCGTTCTGTGCGTCGATTCGCTCGATCAGGAGCTGGTTATCGAATACCTTAAACGCGGACCCTTCAACCAGGGAATCTTCAGCTTAGAACACGCTACCCCACAGGGAGTGGCGACGCTCGCGCAAGCCATCCTTGACATCCAGCCAGGCGAACGCGTCATCGATTACGGCTGCGGCCAGGGCAATTTCCTGGAGCTCGCTGCGGTCAAACAACCGAAAGCCTACCTGCAGGGCGTCGACATCAACCTGCAGGCAATCGCCGCAGCGAAAATCCGAGCCGCGATCGCCGAATCCCCCATCGACTACACGCTCGGCGACATGTTCTGGTATCACGACGGACGCATCGCGGGCAACCCCGTCGACAAAGCGTTCTCCAACTATCCTTGGGGCGTGCGCACAAAGATGCTCCAAGCGAGTTCGGACTACATCGGCCGCGTGCTCAAGGGGCAGGAATGCTACAAGCGTCCCGTCTCGGCCGACTGGGTGTTCAATCGCCTCCTTGTCGATTCCATCAAAGAAGAGGGCATCGCCGTCGCGATCATGTCCAATGGGGCCACATTCAACGGCGCCGACATGCCAGTCAGGAAGTATTTCGTCGACAACGGCTTCATCAAGGCCGTCGTCGCGCTGCCGAAAGGAATGTTCGGCCCCTACACAAGCATTGAAACCTCGCTTATCGTCTTGTGCGCCGGCGGTGCCCAGAGCGTACGCTTCATTGACGCAACCGATCTCGGAGAGAAGGACCGCCGCAGCACACGCCTCGGCGATGCAGACATCGCCGAGATCGTCGACCGTCTGAAAAACGATTCCGAGAAGAGTGGAACGAAGACCATCGACGAAATCGCGGCGCGCAGCTACGACCTCTCGGCGAAGCGCTTCCTGCAGCCAGAAATCGAAATCGCCAACAGCGTCGACCTCGCCGAGCTATGCAAAGACATCACCAGAGGCGCCGCCGTGCGCGCTGCCGAGCTCGACGCCCTCACATGCCACGAGGACACCGGCATCAGCTACCTCAACCTCGGCGACATATCCGACGGATATGTGAACGACGACCTGCCGAACCTCAAGAGCCTTGACCCCAAGATGGCGAAATACTGCATCCATGACGGAGACGTGCTCCTCTCAAAGACAGGTGTGCCCTTCAAGGTAGCAGTGGCAGAAGTACCCGAGGGACGCAGAATCCTGGCAAACGGCAATCTCTACGTAATCTCGGTCGACAAGGACAAAGTCGACCCCCATTACATAGCGGCATACCTCGCCAGCCCCACCGGCAAGGAACTCCTAGCTCGGATAACCGTCGGTACCACGATTCCCAGCATCCCCATAAAATCCTTGTCGACCCTTCAGGTTCCCATGGCCGATATGAAGCACCAGAAAGAAATCGGAACCGCCTACCTATCGAAGATTGACGAAATCAAGGTCCTCAAACTGCGCCTACAGCAAGCACGACAAGAAATAACCGACTTGTTCGAAGGGTGATCAAATTGGCGCACCTCACCATCCAAGAGCTCTCCGATTTGTGCGACGCAATGATGAGCCGCATGGGCCTGGAACTCCTGCCGGCCATAACAAAGGCGAACCGCGAGGACGTCTTGGATGACCTGCTCGCATCCCTGGGCATGTCCGACCTGCTCGACGGCAATCGCGACCACGGCGCTCAGGACCCAAAGAGCAAGATCATCGTCCTCGGCGCAAGCAACGTGAAGACCGACAACCTGAGAAACCTCGCGCGTAAAAGCGGGTTCGACCCCGACAGATTCGAATTCCAGCTCGACTATAACCGCCTCAAACACTTTGACTTCAGCAAAATTCGCAACACCATGGGCTACGTGGCGATTCTCGCTGGCCCCATGCCGCACAGCACGCCCGGCGCAAAAGAGGCGTCAAGCTTCATCGCGCGCGTCGACGCGCACAGCGACGAGTACCCACCACTTATCAAACTCGAAGCAGGCGACGACCTGAAAATAACCAATAACAGCTTTAAGAGGGCCCTGCGGGAGCTGCATCACCTCGGCGCGGCATAACCGCCCGACGGCGCATTGAGCCCCGTGCCAAAGTCACAGACCAAGTCAGCTATTATGCTAAACTTATATAACAATGACGCAATAACTCAACCGCATTGCAATCAGGGTATCCCAAAGGACGAACAATGGACGGCATCGAGCTCAAACAGAAGCTTCTAAACGGCAAGAAGACCGACCGGATCATCTTCGCCGTCACTCCCGACCTCAAGCGTGCCGTGGCGGAAATGGCCAGACAAGATTGCGTATCCACAAGCGCATTCATCTCGGCGCTTTTGGCCGAAGAGGCCGTAAGGAGGGCTGCGCAGTGAACGAATCAGACGTGCGCCTGAAGCTGATTGACCCAGCGCTCAAAAAAGAATGGAACGCCGACAGGCAGATATTCACTGAATATTACTTCACCGATGGAGAAATCGTCGTTCGCAAGGGTCTTCATACTCGAAAGAAGCCCAAGAAGGCCGACTACCTGCTCATGTACAAACGGGATATGCCCATCGCCATCGTTGAGGCCAAAGACTCGAAGCACACAATCGAGGCCGGCCTGCAACAGGCAATGGATTACGCAATTGCCCTAGATGTGCCTTTCGCCTACAGTTCAAACGGAAAAGGTTTCGCCGAACATGATTTCACCACCGGCAAGGTACGCCGCCTGAGCATGAACGAATTCCCATCCCCCGAAGAGTTGTGGAGTCGCTTCTGCGCCTCGAAGGGCATAGAAACGCAGAAGGCCAAGAAAATCATCACCGCGCCTTACTATTACGAGCACGGCGGCAATTCGCCTCGCTACTATCAGCGAAACGCCGTCAATAGAACCGTTGAAGCTGTGGCAAACGGCAAGGACAGAATCCTTCTCGTCATGGCGACGGGCACCGGCAAGACCTATACGGCTTTCCAAATCGTACACCGCCTACGCGAGGCAAGCATGGCAAGGAAGGTCCTCTATCTTGCTGATAGAAATATTCTCGTCGATCAAACAATAGACGGAGACTTCAAACCGCTGCGTAAAGTAATCACAAAGGTCGAACATCGCAAGCTCGACCCAGCATACGAAGTTTATTTCGCGCTCTACCAGCAGCTTGTCGGCACAGATGGTGAAGAAATATTCAGGGAATTCAGCCCCGAGTTCTTCGATCTCATCATCGTCGACGAATGCCATCGCGGCAGCGCTGCCGATGACTCCGCTTGGCGCAAAATACTCGAATACTTCAGCACCGCCGTGCAAATCGGCATGACCGCTACGCCGAAAGAAACGAAGGACGTGTCGAACATCGATTACTTCGGGGAACCCGTATACACATACTCGTTAAAACAGGGCATCGAGGACGGCTTTCTCGCCCCATATCAGGTCGTTCGCGTAAAACCAAACGTCGACGTTTACGGTTGGCGTCCACAGGCCGGCACCGTTGACGACAACGGCGAACCGATCGATGACCGCGTTTACGAGAAGCAGGATTTCGATCGGGAACTCGTCATCAAGGAACGAACGGAGATTGTGGCAAAGAAGATAACTCAGTTCCTCAAGGAGACGGACAGGTACTCGAAGACGATTGTCTTCTGCGTCGATATCGACCACGCGGAACGAATGCGCGAAGCCCTGGTCAATGAGAACAGCGATATCGTCAAAGAGCACCCCACTTACATCATGCGCATCACTGGCGATTCAAAAGAAGGCAAAGCGCAGCTAGACGAATTTATCGATCCTGACGAGAAGTATCCGACGATTGTCACGACGTCGAAGTTGCTCACCACAGGCGTGAACTGCAAGACCTGCAAGCTCGTCGTGCTGGACAACATTTATGGCGAGCAAGGAATGACGGAGTTCAAGCAGATCGTCGGTCGCGGCACGCGCATCTGCGAACCATACGGCAAGCTCTACTTTACCATCCTCGATTTCCGTGATGCGTCGCGTATGTTTGCCGACCCTGCGTTCGATGGAGAGCCAGTGCAGATATTCGAGCCCGCGCCCGATGGCCCCATGGTTCCCGACGCCGATCAGCCCGACAGCGCCCCCGACGTTTCACCCCTGCCCGACCCCGATAACGTGTTGGACGGAGATGATGCTAAAGACAAGCATGTCAAATATTATGTCCATGGCGTCCCCGTCAAAATCGCCTCCGAACGCGTCGAATACTATTCAGTTTCCGGCGAGCTTGTCACGGAGAGCCTCAAAGACTACACGAGAAAGAACATTCGCGGCGAGTATGACACGCTTGACCATTTCCTAACCGTTTGGAACGCAGAGGACCGCAAACAGGCGATCATCGACGAGCTAAGGGATCGAGGAGTGTTCCTCGACGAACTCCGCAAGGAATCAGGTCAGGAACAGATGAGCGACTTCGACCTCATCTGTCACATCGCCTATGACCAGAAACCGCTCACGAGGAGCGAAAGGGCCAACAACGTGAAGAAGAAGGGGTATCTGTATGAATACACGGGTCTTGCTCACGATGTGCTCGAGGCCCTTCTCGATAAATACGCCGCCTCGAACCTCGTCGATTTGGATGACACCAGAATTCTCGACCTCGAAGAATTCCGGCGCTTCGGAAGCCCTATGAAAATCTGCAAGGCATTCGGAGGCAAGAAGGAATTCATATACGCCGCGCAAACATTGGAAAATGCGCTCTACTCAGCTTAGAAAGGCTTTAAAGCATGGCTTTAGGATCTCTCGTCAAAACCCTCCAGAACATCATGCGCAACGACGCGGGCATCAACGGCGATGCCCAGCGGATCGAGCAAATGACATGGCTATTCTTCCTGAAGATTTACGACGCAAAGGAAGAGGAATGGGAATTCCACGACGACTCGTACGAATCGATCATCCCCGATCGATTGCGCTGGCATAGCTGGGCTCCAGACGCAAAAGACGGCAACGCTCTTACTGGCGATGAGCTCCTGGACTTCATCAACAACGACCTCTTTAAAACGCTGGCGGGTCTCGAACTTGCCCAGAATGCACCACTGCGCCAAGTGGTCGTAAAGGCCGCATTCACCGACGCCAACAACTACATGAAAGACGGCATCTTGCTTCGCCAAGTGGTCAACGCGATTGATGACGCCGTGGATTTCACCGAATACAAAGAACGCCATGCGTTCGGCGAGATTTACGAGACTATCCTGAAGGATCTGCAGTCTGCTGGCAATGCGGGCGAATTCTACACGCCCCGCGCTGTCACCGATTTCATGGCGGAGATGCTCAATCCCAAACTCGGCGAATCCGTTGCCGACTTCGCATGCGGAACGGGCGGATTCCTCACCAGCGCGTTGAACCTACTTGCGAGGCAGGTGAAAACACCCGCAGACCAGGAGCTTTACTCGAAGTCAATCTACGGCATCGAAAAAAAGCAACTGCCCTATCTTCTGTGCATCACTAACATGCTGCTACATGATATCGACAACCCGCAGGTGTTCCACGACAACTCGTTGGAGCACGATGTTCGAGATTATCGACACAAGGAAGACGGCCAGTTCGACGTGGTGCTGATGAATCCCCCATATGGCGGCTCCGAGAAAGCTTCGATCCAAAATAACTTCCCTACAGCCCTGCGAAGCTCCGAAACTGCCGACCTGTTCCTGGCGCTTATCCTATACCGCCTCAAAAAAAATGGCCGCGCAGCGGTCATCATCCCTGATGGTTTTCTGTTCGGCCAAGATGCAGCGAAGGTCGAAATTAAGCGGCGTCTTGTTGATGAGTTCAATCTGCACACCGTCGTACGCATGCCGCAAAGTGTTTTTGCGCCCTATACGAGCATCACTACCAACATCCTTTTCTTCGACAACGCGAAGAAATCGGAGGGGGTGTGGTTCTACCGTATGGATATGCCCGAGGGCTATAAGCATTTCTCTAAGACCAAGCCAATCAAGCCCGAACATTTCGACAACATCCGTAGCTGGTGGGCGAATCGCACGGAAATAGAAGAAGGAGGCAACCCCAAAGCTAAGTTCTATGCAGTTGAGGAGTTGCGGGCAGGCGGCTTCAACTTTGACTTGTGTGGCTATCCGCACGAGGAGGAGGAAATCTTACCTCCTGACGAACTGATTCGCGACTATCGCGCTCGCCGCGCTGCGCTCGATGCCGAGATCGATAGCAAACTCGCTCAAATTTGCGAGATTCTTGGAATAGAGGCGTAGATGAAGGCAGAAGACCTGAAAAACTCGATTCTGCAGATGGCGGTCGAGGGCAAACTCGTACCGCAAGACCCTTCAGACGAGCCCGCAAGCGTCTTGCTTGAGAGGATTCGCAAGGAGAAACATAGACTCATAGCCGAAGGCAAGGCTAAGTTCCCCAAAGGTGGAGAGAGTGTTATATACATCGGTTCCGATGGCTCCCCCTATGAGAAGCGCGTCGACGCCAAGGGCCGCGTGCTGAGCGACGAGTGCATTGCGGACCAGGTGCCGTTTGAGGAGCTGCCCGAGGGGTGGGCTTGGGTGAGGCTATCATCGCTATTTACCAAGATTGGCTCAGGTAGTACACCCGCGGGTGGTCGTAAGGTTTACCAAAATGAGGGGCCAATGCTAATCAGGTCTCAAAATGTCCATAATGGCGGACTGCGGCTTGATGATGTCGCTCATTTTGCTCGCTCGCTATTCGAAAAACGCAGTAGCCATATATTGCCTAACGATATGCTGCTCAATATTACTGGAGCATCAATCGGTCGATGTGCAATTGTTCCTGGCGCATTTGGAGACGCCGACGTAAACCAACATGTACTTATCATGCGCCCCATTGATAAGGCTATTAATAGATTCCTACATGCTGCGATTATTTCGCCTGTTGTCCAGATGGCGATAATGGCCGATCAGGTTGGCGCAACAAAGGAAGGCCTAAGTGCTGCCAAAGCAGCCAATTTGCTTGCTCCCATTCCGCCTCTGGCCGAACAGCGCCGCATCGTCGAACGGGCCGAAGAGCTATCGGCTCTAATCGAGGAGTACGGCAGGCTCGAGGATGCCCGCGAGGAGCTGGATGCCGTCCTGCCCGGACGCCTGCGTAAGTCCGTTCTCCAGATGGCCGTTCAGGGTAAGCTCGTGCCGCAGAATCCAGTCGACGAGCCCGCGAGCGCGCTGCTGGAACGCATCCGCAAGCAGCGCCGCCAGCTCGTCGCGGAGAAGAAGATGAAGGCCCCCAAGGGCGGCGAGTCCGTCGTCTTCCGTGGTTCCGATGGCCGCCGCTATGAGAAAAGAATCGATGCTAAGGGTCGCGAGTCCAAACCCATCTGCATCGAGGATGAGATTCCGTTCGAGATTCCGGACAGCTGGGAATGGGCGAGGTTGTCCTCAATTGCTTCTTTCGGAGGCGGTAAGACGCCCTCTACGAACGACAGGTCGAACTATGCCAAAGATGGTGTGCTTTGGGTTACTTCAAAGGATATGAAAAAGGAACGCATCGAAAGCACGCAAATTACGCTTTCCGATAAAGGGGCCTCTGAGCTCACACTATACCCTAAGGGCTGCATCGTCATAGTGACGCGAAGCGGCATTCTGCGAAGGCTTCTCCCTGTTGCTATTCTCGATAGACCATCAACAGTCAATCAAGACCAGAAGGTCATTATTCCCAACGATGACTCTCTAAGCGAATGGCTGTTACGGTTTTTTCAAGGAAGCGACCAGCGCATTCGCTCCAATTTCGGCAAAGACGGCACCACCGTTGAGAGCATCGTCTTCGATAAGATAAGGGACATGCTTATTCCTATCCCGCCCTTGGCCGAACAGCATCGCATTGATGCATGCCTTAGAGAGTTTATCCCACTAATCACCAATCAATAGCCTCGTCAACTGCGGCGCGCTGCTCGTTTGCGGTGCGCCGCAGGTAGATTCGCGTTGTTTCTATGCTCTCGTGGCCCATAAGATCCGCGAGTAGGGATATATCTGGATTGCGCTCGATAAAGTTTTTGGCGAATAAATGTCGAAACGAGTGCGGATACACAACGCTGGGGTCGACGCCGTATCGGATGGCAGCTCGTTTGAGTCCTAGGGCTATACCGCGAGCGCTGATTGCTCGTTCTTCCTTGCCAGGAAACAGCAATGAGTTTGGATTGCATCCCGATTTCCAGTCTTCCGTTTCTAGACAAAGCGTCGCCGGTATCCAAACCCTTCGTAGTTTTTGCCCCTTTGAAACGATGTCCATGTAGCCGTCGATAGCGTGATACAACCTAAACTGGCGAAGTTCGCTCACGCGCGCACCTGTGCAACCAAGATAGCGAACGATGTAATACCAGAACCAGTTTTCATCGCGCTTGAGTCCGTCCTTCATTGCTGTATATTGTTTATTGCTGATGACGTTGTCGAGAAACGGCTTCTGCTGAATTCGCACCCCTTTGAGCCGCACCCCATCAAACTCAATGAAATCAAGATAGGCGTTAATCGCTCCTATGCGGTTGTTGGCGGTCTTGGGCGCAAAAGAAGAAACCAGCCACTCCTTGTGGCTAAGAAGCGATTGGTTTGTTAAAGGTGAAGCCTTATCAATCAGCTGCGATATGGCAAATTCGTACGAGCCAACCGTATTCTCCGCATAGCCCTTTTCCCGTAGGTGAGTAGTAAACGCTTTCATGGCACTATCCTTTCGACGATGCCATGAAAGCAGTTAAGCAATCTTGCCGAACAGCTCGGCGCTTTTTCCCGCTATTCGTTTTTGTTCTGCAAGAGGGGGAATGGGAATCAATCGCGCAAGCAAAGTGTTGCGCTCAATTCCGGGAATAACCCCTTTAGCATGCGATTTGATATCTTCGACCATCGCCTTAAGAGACAACGCAATATAGGGAAGCATTTCATATTCGCAAGGCGTGATGGACATGATTTGACGAGCAATATGCGCTGCATCAAATTGATTGATGGCCATTTCGCCGACGGTGCCCTTGCACGTAAACAGGAGCTCACCTTTATTTGAAATGCGAGACGGTTCAATCGTCCAACGATTTTCAATTAGTTCGCCGTTGGTAAAATTGGAAGCCCCAGTTAGATATGGGATTCCTTCATTTTTCTCATTGTATTGAGATGGCTTAAGATCCGTCCCGGACAAAAGAACGATGACGCTTTCAAGTCGCGTCCATTCCCAGCCGACCGGTATTTTGAAGGGAATCTCGTCCTCTATGCAGGCGGGTTCGGATTCGCGGCCCTTGGCGTCGATGCGCTTCTCATAGCGGCGGCCATCGGAACCGCGGAATATGACGGACTCGCCGCCCTTGGGGGCCTTCATCTTCTTCTCCGCGACGAGCTGGCGGCGCTGCCCGCGGATGCGTTCCAGCAGGGCGCTCGCGGGCTCGTCTGCGGAATCCTGGGGCACGAGCTTGCCCTGCACCGCTATCTGCAGCACGGACTTGCGCAGGCGGCCGGGCAAAGAAGCGTCCATCTCCTCGCGGGCGTCCTCGAGCTTTCCGCACTCCTCGACCAGGGGCATGAGCTCGTCGACGCGCTCGACGATGCGGCGCTGCTCGGCGAGGGGCGGGACGGGAACAAGCATCGTCTTGATCATTGAAACATTGATGTGCTTTACACCTGTTCCGATATTTGCAGCACGATAGAGCTTCCAAGCATAAGGCGAGGAAAGTGCGGCCTGACAGTATCTATTAAACAGCAGCACTTCGTTGCAGCTGAGAAGCATCACTCGCTGGCCAAGGCAGATATTTCCTTCGTGCAGAATAACCGAGCGTCCAATCGAACCCTCACGAGAAAAAACAATGTCACCAGCTTGCGGGGCATATCGCATCGTCCTTTTCTCATAGGATTCCTGCGACAATGAGCGCAATCCCGTTAAGTGCCAGTCATCATCCATGCAATTTGTATCAATCGCCGAGTAGCCTGTTTCAACGGCAAGATAACTGGGTGTCGAGTGAGGGCAGTCAACGATGACGCTGCAGCAATCTTCTAGCCTCGCCCAAACCCAACCCTCGGGCAGCTCCTCATACGGTACCTCGTCCGCAATACATTCATCACTCAGCACGCGTCCCTTGGCATCCACGCGCTTCTCATAGGGGGAGCCATCGGAAGTCTGCAATATATCCGTTGCGTTGCCCCTATACCACGGCCAGCTTATCGATGCGCTTTTTCGACTGGCATGCAATCGCCCGCGCGATTTCACTATCGGCGCTGTCGGCGGCTTGCGCTTCAAACGCCGCGACAACGCGATCACGCAACATATCGATGCGCGTTTCAGCCGCCCTACGACTCAATCCCATGGAATGCCCCAATTCAACAAAATCTGCCCGTTCGACAGCTTCGAGTCGCTTCTTTTCGCCAACATACAAGCCCATGGCAGTAGTCAGTTCGGGATAAGTCGCCGTCGAATTCGACCCCGATGTTCAGCCTTATTTCGCGCCACCCCTTGCATCGGCGCGAACGTCAACGCCGATCGTCGCAAGAACAGCGAGCGCCTTGCCCAGCTCGGCCGTTTCCTTTCCGCGCTCGAGGTTCGAGACGAACATAAGACTGCACCCTGACAGGTCGGCAATTTGCTGCTGCGTGTAGCCTTTCGCTTTGCGGAACGTCCTTACCGCACGCCCAAAATCGGCCGCATCGTAAATTTTCATATTATCACGTCCGTAATAATTCAGGATTTTATGAGACAAATTATATCGAACATGATAATTATGAGAAATAAAGCGGCATTATCGCGAACGTAATAATTACCGTGCTGAATTTCTGCCTTATTAAGCGATCCATACGGTTGGTTGAAAAAGTAACGGAGGTTGCGTTGACGAGTTGTAACTTCCAGTCGCTTGCCTAAAACGCCGCAGGGCCGTTATACTGTTAGACGATGGCCCCGGGAATGACCTCTGATTCAAGTCACCGGGGCTCAATTTGTTTCTATAGGAGTTTTCTTGGCTGACGAGCGAAAAGACCAACCAGCGGCGGAAAACGTCGACAAGGCGGACGACGCCGTGGGCACCTTGCCCGCTGAGCGGAAAGGCCGTTTCGACGGCGATGCCGAGGACGAACAGGCTCCGAGCGCCTTGCCGTGGGCCGAGAAATGGCTCTCAGCCGAGCGGCTGACCCCCTACCTGAAGGCCTGCGGCGGCGACGCCGAAAAGGCGCTCGCGCTCTACGAATGGAACTCCTCGCTGGCCCAGCTGCTCATGCGCGACATCTCAAACTTCGAAGTGGCACTGCGCAATGCATGTAACGCCGCGATGGAATCGAGCTGGCAGGGCGACGCCCATTGGTTGCTCGATGAGAATTCACCCGCACGCAGACCCGTGATGAGGAAGTCAGCCAGGGGCATGCTCGACTCCAACCGCATCAACCGAAGAACCATCGATGCCGCCGTGGACGGCCTGCCCAAGGGCTTCTCAACCGGCAACCTGGTAGCGGGCCTGACACTGGGCTTCTGGGTGCACCTGAGCGACCGCAGCCGCGAGGCCGTCATCTGGCGCTCGGGCCTCTACCGAGCTTGGCCCAAGGGCACCAACCGCGCCGAGCTGCAGGAAAGGCTGTACGGCATCCTACGCGTGCGCAACCGCGTAGCCCACAACGAACGGCTCTTCGATCCGAAGCGGCCTGAGCTGTCGCCTAAGAAAGTCGATACCGATGCTATCGAGTTGCTAGGGATACTGTGCCCGGAGGCTACAGACTACCTGTACGGCGAGGGCGGTGCGCCCATCGGGAAGTTCCTGAACGAGCACCCTGCGCCCGTCGCCGTTGAACTTTAGCAGCATATCGTCTAATGGCCCCGGAAACAACCTCTGATTCAAGTCACCGGGGCTCACTATATTTGCGAACGCCTTTGCGAAGCGGGAGATTCCCTCAGGGCTTCCCGCTTCTTCCGTCTTCGGGCCCGTTAGTGACGGTGGCCAACAGTGCCGCCAACGCAAAACGACGTTTTAGGCGACAATTGGAATACCGAAGCCGAAGCTCGCGGAGGGAATGGCGGAGCAGGCGCCGCAGCTGAAGGCGGACGGACTTTCCAACGGCGTCATCATATGCGCGTTGGGTACCGCGAACGTAATAATTACTGCGTCGAATTTCTGACTTGTTACAACGCGATTTGAGCATCCACCTCGCGCACGACAGGCATGCCCGAGTCGTCCAGCTCAACAACATTCAGGCTCTCGATGAAATCGACGGCCGGAAACGCGTTTCGAGCGTCAGGCAGCCATGCGCAGGGGAACGCCACCACCTGCGTCGACTCGTCGTAATCAACAAAGCACACAGCCGCCGAGGGCGCTTCATTCGCCGTAGTGTGCTCGCCCGCTGCGTTTCGTTCATTTTCCACAGCCTGCTCGACCGTTACAACCCGCTCGCTCTTCATATCGGGTTCTGCCGTCTCGCCCTGCTCGCCTGGCGCGCTCTGCTCACCAGCCGCGACCCGCTCGCTCATCGCATCTTGTTCCGCCGCGACAAGGTCCTCCCCCAAGGCCCAACCGAGAATCGCGCTCGCATCATCACCAACGACCTTCACGCACTTCAGAAAATAATCCTCTTCGTCAAAATGGAGCCAGCCATGCGCCGCCGCGAAAGCCTTGTCAAGCAGAAAGCCCTTGTTCTGCTGGTAAATCTGCCCCGTGTTCTTATTATCGAGCGAGCAATAGTGCACCCCGAGCTTCAGGCCGCGCTCTGCCGCGAACCGCATAAGCTCCAGGCATTCCGCCTCGCTGCCCGCGATGGGCAGCCCGCCCGCATACCAATAGTTGTACAGAATGGGATACGGGTTCTGACGAAGCTCCAAGCCGCGCTCGGCAAACGCCTCGGCATTGCACAGCGGAAAGCCGAATTCCAGCAAGTTCACGCCGCGAACGCCCATCGCATCAAGGCGCACCAGAAGCTCTTTCATCACCAGCCCATCATGCGGACCAACAGGCATTTCGACCATAACATCGGGAATGAAGGCAACCGCGCGCTCAATCGCGTCGAGCGTGCGCGCATGCTCGGGCGCAAGGGCCTCATCGCCATCGAGCTTCACGCTAAAGCGAATCTCGTCCAAGCCGCGATCGCGCAGCTCTGCCAAACACGCATCGTCAAGAAAATCTCCGCACGTGTACAGGCGCACGTGCGCCTGCGGGTACAGCTCGCGCGCCGCATCGAGAAACGCGTACACATCGCTTTTGAACAGCAGCGGCTCGCCGCCGGTAATCGCCAAGCAATCGAAACCGGTACCCGCGGCGTACGCCTCACGCAGCTCGCCCGCAATATCGCGCTTATGCGAAAGCCAATACTCGTAGTCTTCCTGGTTGGGATTGAAGCAGAAATAGCAATGCCTCGAGCACTTGAGCGAGGTGAAGAACGTCGCCGTTCGCTCGCCTGTGCGGCATGCAACGCACGCGGGCGAAATCCAGTTTAGCCACAAGCTCGCATTCCCGTTTTCGCAATGGCAGCCGCATTGCTCCGCCACGCACACGCGCGTCTCACGAAGCTGCGTCTCCTTCGCCTCAAACGGCAAACCGAATTCCGCGACCGATTTCTCGAAATCGGCTTTCACCTCGTCAAATGCGGCAATGTACTCCTTCGCATCCACAGCGTTAGCCCTCCAGCTCGCCCGAAGCAACCAACTCGCCTACGAAATCGACGTCGCACGCGACAAACGCGCGCAGCGATTCGACAATCTGGAAGAACACGCCCGATTCGTCTTTGCGATAGAGTTCCTCGTTGAACGCTTCGAGCCATTCGCCCACATGCGCCAACACAAACGCCTGCTGGGCGCCGAGCAATTCGCGCACGCGAGCGTCATCCCCATCGGCAAACGCCTCGTACGACTCGTCGGCCAAGCACGCAAGAAACTGCATCATCATGGCAATATGGTCCTCGGGGAAATGACCCTTCATTTCGGCCTCAAAGCCATATTTCGCGTAACGCTCGCGCACATCGAGCGTGCTTTCCTTAAAAAGCGTCGCGTCTTTGCCCAAATAGGGCGACTCCCACGGGTATACGTACGAACCGCCAGGCACCATAAACAGCTTGTTGAACGCGACTTTCATCGCGTCAGCGTATGCCGGGTCATTCGCCTGGCGCTCGCCTAAAACGGCGCACAATTCCACCATGCGCGTAAGGGCATCCGAACACGTCGAATCGACTTTGAGCCCTTCATCCCAGGTCGCAAGGCGCTTCTCCTTCGCCACATCAGAGCTCGCCAAGCGACCGAACACCGCGCGCGTTTGCTCGCCCACAAGAACGTCCAGCTCTTCCGCGTTCGGTTCCGCGCCAAGCGCAACATGGAACAATCGGTAGGCGTACGCCCTGTCGGCAAGCGCCATGCCGATGCGCTCGATCGTGTTCTCGTTCATAGGTTCCCTCCTTGCGAAGCCGATTCATTCTCCCCGCTCGGCGTTCATTTTCTCAATCTCGACCATTTTATAGCCCATGCAGCCCTGGCAGCACAACCACGTGCGCCGCAAATGGCAATTCTCGCATTCGGGCATCGCCTTAATGCGGTACGCGGGCCGATCGATTCGCCTCATGAAATGAGCCGCGAGGTCGTTGAGGTCGGCGTAGTCGCGAATGCCGACCTTCTCGAACGCCGACATACCGAAGCATCGAACCGCGCGCAAATCGGGCAGCACGTCTATAACCGGGCGGCAGAACGACTCGGTATCGACGAGCGTGCACTCATCGGCCCCATGGCGGGCCGCCAAATCGCGAAGCCACCGCTTTTCCTCGTCGGACCATATGCACCACGGGGGACGGTTGCAGTCGTAATAGGGCAATACGCCAATCGCATCCATGTCGGCGAACATTTTCAACAGGAACGGCTTGCATGCGCGGAAACGCTCGATGACGTTTTGAGCACAGCCCTCGGGAAACTCCGGCACCGTGAGCGAAATGCGCACCTTGTCGAATCCGTAGCGCTTCAGCAAATCGAGCATGTAGCCGTATTCCATTGTTTCGCCGTGCAAATTGAGCCCCAAATTAATTCGACGGCCCATACCGCGATTAAAAACCAGCTCGTCGACCCCGCACATAATGCGCTCGAAAGCGCCTTCGCGCAATTCGCTCGGCGCGTTCCAATTCACAAGAAGCGTGACTTTGGGAAGGCTCAGCACATCGGCATGCTTTTCGATGAGCAAACCGTTCGTGTATACCGTGAGCATAGCAACGTTTTCGCAGGCCACAGCTCTGCGAACAATCTCGTCGAAATGAGGATGCAACGTAGGCTCGCCGCCGATGAGCCCTATGTTCACGGGACCCGTGCGCGTCAAGAATTCAAGGGCGGCATCGAAGTTCTCGAGCGTGATGTCGCCCGACCCCGCGCCCATGGTTTCGTGCGCAAAGCAATACGGACAATGCAGGTTGCATCGCGAGCTCAGGCTAATGTTGGGCACCGTTTCCCTCCCCTATGCGAAAAAAGCCCGGGAAGACAAGCCTCCCGGGCTCCAGGCACGCCTTGTTTTACCAATCAACCTCGGTGAAGCCGGTTTCGGTCGCCGCTTCCTTCGCGTTGATGTACACATTGGGCTTGGTCTTGTCGGACGAAGGAAGAACCGCGATATCGCTCACCAGAGCATCGCCGTACTTCTTCTTGAGCTCTTCGACCTCGCCAAAATCGAGTGCGCGGTTCGGGCACGCCGCAACGCATGCGGGAGTGCCGCCAGCCTCGCGAATAAGATAGCAGCTGTCGCACTTGCCAGCCTTGCCGTCTTCCCACAGCTTCGGAACGCCATAGGGGCAAGCCTCAACGCAGGCGCCGTCGCCCTTGCACACTTCGCGGTCGAGAATAACCGCGCCGTCTTCGCGCTTGTCGATTGCGCCCGTGGGGCATGCGGCCATGCATGCGGGCGACTCGCAGTGGTTGCAGCTCGCCGAGTAGCTGTAGCACTTCACCTCGGGGAACGATCCAACCGAGAACGTGTGCGCGTTGCGGTAGATGGTGCCAACTTCAAGACGATTCTTGTCTTTGCAAGCGATCTGGCATGCACGGCAACCAGTGCACCTGCTCATATCAAAGTAAAATCCAATGGACATGGTATCCCCCTTGCGCCGTTAGGCGTTCACGATGCGCTGCGGCCACTCGCAGTCAGGCTCAAGCGCGTCACCGGTGTACTTCTCAATGTTGCAAATCTGGTTGTTGTAGCCAGAAACGCCGAAACCGCCGTACTCCGCACCAATCAGGTAGTTGTCGGAACCGGCGCGGTCGATGCCGGTTTTCTCGTCGACGTCGACCCAAGCGCCATGGGGCACGCCCACAACACCAGGCAGCAAAATGTCGAGAACCGCAGCGCGGCGCAGGCCCTTTCCGGCAGGTGTGCTAATGAGCACGGTGTCGCCGTCGGAAATGCCCTTGGCCTTCGCATCTTCGCGGCTGACGAACACGGGGTTCGCCCACGTCTCACGCAGCCACGGGCAGTTGTCGAATACCGTATGGGAACGACGCAGGTAGTGGGGGTTGTACATGATGAAGGGGTAATCGCCCTTCTCGCCACCGATTTTGCCGTCCTTGAACGTGGATTCGTAGCCAACGCACGGAGTGACATACGTCGGGTACGGCTTGTACTGCTCAACGCCCGGATAACCGTAGGAAGCCATGAGGTCGTAGCGCTGCTGGCAGTAGATTTCGATCTTGCCGGAGTTGCTCTTAAGCGGCTTGCCCGCGGGGTCGTCCACGAAGCTCTTCCAGCCGATGAAGCCGTGGCCATCGTCGGGAGTGCGCTCGTACTGGTAACCGCCGTTGGTGATGAACTCGTCCATGGAAATGACGCCCTCTTGGGCCTCGCCTTCCACGCCCATCTTCTGAATGTCGTCGGCGGTGATGGTAACGAGGGGCTTCATTTCGCCATCGTCGCCAAGCACCTGGCAGCCGGCGATTTGCTCGAAGAACTGCTGGGTTTCCGACTTGTCGTAGGCAAGCGCAGGATCCATGCCCATGCCCTGGAGCAGCAACGTGCCAATTTCCTGGTCGGTCTTAGCTTCGCCGATAGGCTCGGTGACCTGGGAGTAGCAGTACACGAATTCGCGGTTCGAAGAAGTCACGCCGCCAACGCGCTCCCACTCAGTGGTGACCGGCAGAATAATGTCGGAATAGCGGGCGTTCGTGGTCATGAACTGCGCGCGAGTAAGCACGAAGTCGACCGCGCGATGGGCCTCGATGCCTTCCTTCTGATTGAGCGACGTCTGAAGCGTTGCGTCGGTGGAGTGGAAGATGCCCTTGATGGGGCCAAGCGTGGTAGGAATACCCTCGTGGAAGCTGCCGTACGCGTTGGAGACGTCGAGCACGTCGCCGCCGCCGTTCTTGATGAGTTCGTAGAGCTGCGGCTGGCGCACGCCCGTCGAGCAGGGATTCTTCGTCTTGGGCATGGTTGCGCTGCCTGCCTTCACGAGCACCGGGCCCGCGTTGCCGCAGTTCGCATGGTAGGCGGAGCCAGTTGCGTGACCCGACTTGCCCATGTGGCCGCCCATGGCGCCCAAAGCGACAATCATCTGAGGAATCATTTCGGCGCCGTTGCAACGGGCCATGCCGTAGTTGTGCAGCAGCATGGTCTTGTTGTTCTTGCCCATGATGCGCGCGAACGCGGTAATCTTCTCGGGCTCTATGCCGCAAATGGGATATGCCCATTCGGGAGTCTTCGGCGTGCCGTCGTAGGTGCCCAGGATGTAGTCTTTCAGGTTCTCGTTCACCTTAGCGTCGGAAGGCATGCTCTCGGCGTCGAAGCCAACCGTGTAGGTATGCAGGAAGTCCCAGTCGACGATATCGCCTTCGGCCTCGTCGAGGCGAAGCATCTCGTAGGCCGTGGCCAGCAGGAAGGCCATGTCGGTGCCGTTGCGAACGGGCAGCCAGTCGGCGTCGAGCATTTGGGCGGAGGCGTTGTACAGCGGGTCGACGCAGATGAACTTCGCGCCAGCCTCGTGAGCCTGGATGTAGTAGTACGTCGGGGTGCCGGCGGCAGACCACGTCGGGTTCGAAGCGTACATGATGATGTATTCGGCATTCTTCATGTCGAAGCGATCGTTGGCGTTGCCAAGGCCGCAGCTCGGCAGGCCGATCATTTCCGCACCAAGCGTGTAGGTGCCGTGCGAGGTGGTATCCCAGCCGCGCACGCAGCCGCACATTACGTTAATGCTGGGGTCGGGAGATTTGCAATAGAAGCCCGTGGGGCCGTATTCGTCGGAGATGCGCTTGATTTCCTGGCACGCGAGGTCGATCGCCTCGTCCCAGCTAATGACTTCCCACTCGTCTTTGCCGCGGTTCTCGCCATTGGAATTGCTGCCACCGCCGGGCTGCCAGCCCTTGCGCTTAAGCGGGTGCATAATGCGGTCGGCGCCGAAGCACTGCTGCTGCTGTGCCTTGCCGCGCACGCAGCCGCGCTGCTGCGGGTATTCAGGGCTGTCTTCGTGGCTATCGTCGGTCTTTTGGCGAACGACAGCGCCGTCTTTCACCATGACCTTGTTCACGCAACGGCCGCCGCAATTGTGCCAGCAAGCTGCGTTAACCCACGTTCCGCCTTCTTCCGGGTTCACTGCCTCGGTCTTATCGGTTTTCTTGACCTCGGCATTTGGGGCACAGCCAAACGCAGAAAGCGCAGCGGCGCCGGCGGCAACCGCCATGCTCCCCTGCATAAACTTGCGGCGGCTGATGCCGGTATCGGTGATACCCATCTCTCCCCCTTTATTCAATTGGAACTCTTCCCCCTGAAGAGTTCTCCCTCGATAGAAATTTTCTCTCTTAACAAAAACAGGGGCAATCCATTTTTTGTTAAGAATAATCCTTTGATGAGAATAAGCGGAGGTCAGAGACAGATTTACTGCAGAGAGGGGTGGTTGTTAGCGTCAATACATTTTTCACCATTTGGGACTGCGGTGGAAATCCTGGACCGTTTCGGGTTAGGCGATTTGGAGAGGGTAAGATTTCTTGGACACCAAGTTAAGGGCGAAAGGTGTTCTATATGACCCAGAAGAGGAAGCGTTACGACAAGCAGTTCAAGATAGCGGCGGCGCGGGTGGTCCTCGGCGGCGAGATGAGGGCTGTCGACCTTGCGAGGGAGCTCGGAATCAAGGACTCGACGCTCAGGCGGTGGGCGCAGGAGTACGAGGAAATGGGCGAGAACGCCTTCCCCGGAAACGGCAGCCCGAAGGTCAACAAGGATTACGAGATCGTGAAGCTCCGCAAAAGGATCGAGGAACTCGAGCGCGAGAACGAGCTGCTAAAAAATTTCCGGGCCTTCTTGAGTCAAGACCATGCGTGAGGTGCGAGTTCCTCAAAGAGCATAGGGGCGAGTTCGGCCCCATCAGGAAGGCATGCGGGATCTTGCGCGTGTCCAAATCCGAATACTATGACTACGTGAAGAGGAGGAAATCCAACGCACAGATCGAGCGGGAGGCCCTGGAGGGCTTCGTCGCCGAGAGGTTCGATCTTCACAAGGGCCGCTACGGGTACCGCCGAATCAACCGCGAGCTCAGGCGCGACGGCATCGTCGTCAGCGAGAAACGAGTGCTCGCCGTCATGCGCAAGCTGGGGCTGCAGGCGAAGGGGGCGAGCAGGAAGCACAAACGCGCGAAGGCGGTCGAGATGGGCGACCCGCGCGTGAACCTCGTGGACAGAGCGTTCGACGTCGAAGCCCGCAACAAGCTATGGGTGGGCGACATTACCTACATCGGAACGGGCGAAGGATGGCTCTACCTCGCAGCTGTGATCGACGCGTTCCACAGGAAAGTCGTGGGCTGGTCGATGTCCGAGCGCATGACCGAGAAGCTGGTCACGGATGCGCTCGAGCAGGCAGTCGGAAGGGAGAGCCCGCCCGACGACTTCAGCCTCGTCTTCCACGACGACCAGGGTTCCCAGTACACTTCCCGGGCGTTCCAGCGCTGCCTCGAGTCCCATGGAATCGCCCAATCCATGTCGCGGCCAGGCAACCCATGGGACAACGCGCTCGCGGAATCCTTCTTCAAGACGCTCAAGCGCGAGCTGGTGAACGGCAAGGGCTACAAGACGAGGGAGGAGGCGAAGCAGGACGTGTTCAAATACATCGAGCTCTACTACAACAGGCAGAGGATGCACTCATCGATCGGCTATAACGCCCCGTGCGACCTAGAGCGAGATGTTGCCCGAAGAAGCTTATTTTTCCGTCCAAGAAACCTTGACCAGTCCAGGAGTTCGCAATCGCGTGCCGATTGACAACTATAGGAGCGTTATTCGGCATGCGATCATGCCGGCAATTCTAGATTCTATGGCGAAGGTTGCATTTTCGCAAAGTCGTTCGATTCACTTTGTTCGTGCCTACATTCTCGATGCGATTAACAGTGCGTGTGGGCGCGTTGATGATAGGAATAGGCTTTGGATAAATAGCTTCTTTAGAGTACCTTCTTCGCTGCGAGAGCTTTGTGTCGGTTATACTGATTTATCGTTGACCAATTAAGCAAGGGTGTCTTATGCGTGATTTTGATTTCAGCATTAAAAGCCTCGACCTGAAAAACTACCGAAGGTTTAAGTCTCTTCATATTGTCTTTGATGATTACCTGAACGTTATTGTTGGCAATAACGGCGTGGGCAAGACAACGCTTCTTAATGCGTGTGCGGTTGCTGCGAGTTCTCTTCTTGCGAAGGTGGAGAATGCACAAAGCCTTAGCATACGAAGGGCCGATGCACGTTGCATCGCTGTCCAAACGGGATCTGTCACGGTTCGCCAGGGCCAATACCCGGTCGAAATTGAGGCTATGGGGTCATTGAATCTTCATCCGTATTGCTGGTCTCGGGAACTGCTTTCAGGGAAATCTAAAATGACAAGAAAGCAAGCCCAAAGCATTATTGCTGCAGGGTATGAGCTTCAACAACGTGTCTCTGCGGGAGAAGATGTTGTTCTGCCCATTCTGGCATACTATGACGCAAATCGTTTCGCTAGTAGGAATACTGCTATTCCTCTGTCTAATGTATCAGGTTCCTTCCTTGCTTCGCGAACTAAGGCCTATTCTGATGCTTTTGGCGTGCAAATTAACGAGGCGCAGACGCTTACGTGGATGCGGAACATGACACTTTGGGAGTTGCAATCTGGTTCAAAAAGCCCCGAGCTTGCTTGCGTTACGCGCGTGTTGTCGAATTGCTTTTCGAGCGCTTCCAGGGCGAATAATGTATCTGCGTATTTTGATCTTCAACTCCAAGATATTGCGGTCAAGTTTAAAAATGAAGCCGGAGACGTAGTGATTGAGACAACGTCCTCAATGAGCGATGGCTATAGGTCAGCTGTGCTTATGTTCGCTGATATTGCTCGAAGAATGGCGCAGCTTAATCCTCAGCTTGGAGAAAATGCTTGCCATGCTCCCGGAATAATCATGATAGATGAAATCGACTTGCACTTGCATCCTAGATGGCAAGCACGCATCTTGGGCGATTTGAGGCTGGCTTTCCCGTCTGTTCAATTTATCGTGACGACGCATGCCCCCATTGTGATTTCTTCGGTTGAAGCGCGCGCCTTGCGTATATTGTCTTCGAATGGGGTGGCCCAGCAAGGCGTAGAGACATATGGTGGCAATATCGCTCGAATATTGAAAACGGTTATGGGCGTAGACGAGCGTCCTGAAAAGGTGCAGGAGCATTTCAATAATTTCTACAATAAGCTGGATGCGGAAAAATATGACGATGCTGAGGCGGAGCTTGATAGTCTAACAAGCTTGATTGGATCTAGTGATACCGAATTAGTTGCTGCGCGGACTGCGCTGTTTTTGGAACGGCCGTGAGGCTCGTGATTCATATCGTAAAGGGCAAGGCGCCTAAGGAAATGGTTGAAGAGTTGGCCAGCCTTCGGTCGACGCCAGACGCCTCCGTGGATTGGGGCGGACTAAAAAACCGTGAGTCTATTCGCGAATCGCTATGTCGCGAGCAAGGCAATTTGTGCGCCTATTGCATGAGGAGGATTTCCGCCGGCGCCTCGCATGTTGAACACATCGTCCCGCAAAGCACGTGTAAGCCTGGGCAAGATGTCGACTACAATAACATGCTTGCGGTTTGTGACGGGAATGAGAATGCTGGGAACGAGAAGGGATTGACTTGTGACAGGCATCGACGCAATGCGCCTCTCACGGTCAATCCCTTGAAGTCTGAAACTTTGGAAAATATCGCATATCGTAGCAACGGCCTGATTTATTCTACAGATGAAAGCATTCAAGTCGATTTGGTCGACACATTGAATCTCAATTGTGAAGCGGCCTATCTTCCTGAGAACCGCAAAGCAGTAATGGCGGAGTTTAACAAATGGTTGTCTTGCGCTGCGCAACGAGGAAACGCTGCCGGTGCGTGCAAAAGGCGCCGCGAGAAGATTGAGAAGAGCGAAAACAAGCCAGAGTTTGCCGGTGTGTTGTTGTACCTTCTTGACAAAAGAATTCGCCAAGGTAGATAAAGCAGGATTCTCCACTGGGCGACGCTGACAACGAAGATTCTTCTCGAGGCGCATGGCATGGGGCGAATTAGTAAGGGGATTCGCCCCAACTATTTGCCTGCATCCCCCATCGCCCCGAATTTTGCCTGCATCCCCAGGTTGCCTTGGAAGCTTCTCGCTAAAATTGCTTATGTCAGTTTTCTGGCGTCGCCGCTTTTTCGCACGCGGCAAGCAGCAATTGAGCCGATTTATCCCAGGTGTAGTTTTCTCGAACGCGTTTAGCGGCATTTGCGCCCATGAGACGCGACTGGCCGCGGCTTATTGCGGCTTTTTCGAGCGCGTTTGCGATATCTTCAGTTTCCATGGATGGCAGAATGATGCCATATTCGCTTGTGGGCGCGATTTCTTGCATTCCGCCGACATCGGTCGCTATTGCTGCCGTGCTGCATGCTGCCGCCTCAAGCAATACGGTGGAAAAACCTTCTGAGCGAGATGGCAAGCAGAAAAAATCCGCCTGTAGTAGCAAAGCGGCAAGATCGCTTTTGTCTAGCATACCTGGTGTTAATACGGCTGGGCAGTGCAGCTTTTCGACATCGTGCAAGAGCGGTCCATCGCCGGCCATAATGGCAAAAAGATCGTAGCCTTGCTCACTTGCGATTTTGGTCGCTTTTGCAAGCTGCAAGACGCCTTTTTCGGGCACGAACCGACCAGCGCTTACGATTAATATTGCGTCATTGGGGATATTGAACTCTGATCTAAAGTCGCGAGTGCTCGCTCCTTCTGCATAATCATCGGCATTAATGGAGTTCGGTATTTCACCATGCGAGCTTATTGAGAAATGAGAGAGCCATTCGCTTGCTTTTTTTGAAACTGCGTAGCAGTTGGGGGAATAGCGTTTCGCAAGCGCGGTCATGACATGCTCGACAATATGCAGAGGGAAATCGAGCACTTTATTGCCCAACGTGAGATGTGCCGACCCATGTTCTATAAGGATAGGTTGTATACCCTTTCGTTTTGCGAATCGCAGTCCCAAGATGCTGAGAGGGTAAAATCTGGTATTGACTACGACATGGTCAATAGGCTGCTTCTTAATTCGGCCCCAAAGACGTTTGCTTTCTCGATAGTTTTTCGGGAAAGGAAACCTGCCGCCAAATAAGGAGTTGCAAGGAAGTCGGACGACATCAACGTTGCCAGCGGTTTCGAATGTTGGAGCATTGTTTGTGTTTGAAGTGACGACAATTACTCTGCATCCCGTGTCAACAAGCGCTTGCGCAATGCCTTTTGTATAGGTTTCTACGCCGCCAACATGCGGATCATAGAGCGCAGAGAAAATACAAATACAAGGTTCATGCGGAGTATTGTCGGCAGCATGGGGCTTTAAAGCAACGTGAGGCATGACTCTCCTTGTACTCATCTGCGCATCTTTTGCGATTCGTATTCGCAAGATTATACCCATATCATGGCGTTCTGGTCATGATATGAAAAGGGCGATACAATAAACTATTAGATAAAAAAATGCTGTCGACCGGAGAGTAACTGAGCAGTGGGAAATGCAATTGGGAATAGGCGCGTAATCGCTGTTGTTCCTGCGTATAACGAGCGGGATAATATAGTATCTACTATCGAAGATTTGCAAACCAACGCGCCAGGCGTTGATTACGTTATTGTCAACGATGGATCCAAGGACGATACCCTCGATATTTGTCGAGAGCATGGTTATAACGTGGTTGATTTGCCGGTGAATTTGGGCCTGGCGGGCGCGTTTCAAACGGGCATGCGTTACGCGCATGAGCATGATTATGATTATGCTATTCAATTTGATGCCGACGGACAACATTCTGCTGCGTATATTGAAGAGATGGTCAAGGTTGCGGAAAACAAAGGCGCCAATATTGTTATTGGCAGTCGTTTCGCCACGCAGAAGAAGCCGTTTTCCGCCCGCATGGCGGGCAGTGCGCTTATCAGTGCTATGATTCTGCTTACCACTCGCAAACGTATTCAAGATCCTACATCTGGTATGCGCCTGTTCGATAAAACGATGATTCCTCTGTTTGCGCGAGAAATGGACTTTGGCCCCGAGCCTGATACGATCTCGCTTTTGATGCGCTGGGGCTATAAAGTGGAGGAAACACAAGTTGAAATGCGCGAGCGCATTGCGGGCGAAAGCTACCTGAATTTCACGAAATCCGTTACGTATATGCTGCGTATGAGCATTTCTATTCTGCTGGTGCAGTGGTTTAGGAGGAAGAAGTGAGTTTGCTATTTTCCGCAACACTGCTTATTGGCGCATTGCTGACGTTCTGGTTCGTTTTGCGCAAAATTCGCAAGGCCGAGGTTACCATTGCCGATTCCACGTTTTGGTTCTTGTTTGCGTTTTCGTTGGTGCTTATGGGCGTGTTCCGTGAGATTCCGTTTTTCTTTGCGAATGTGTTTGACATCGAGAGCCCAGCGAATTTTGTGTTTGTGTATGTGATAGCCGTGCTGGTGTTGCGGGAGTTTTACGCTACGGTTGAGATATCCCAGTTGCGAGCAAAGGTGCGCAGCCTTGTACAAGCCGAGGCGCTTTCTAATGCTCGTAACTGCAAGGAGGCTGCTGACGGTCCGATGGATCCAAAGGAGAGCTAGCGCGCAATGGAACGTTTGACCGTTGACGATATGAAGTTCATTGAACTTGAAATCATGGATGAGATTGATCGCGTTTGCCAAGCTCACGGTGTGCCGTATTTTTTAGGTTATGGCAGTCTTTTGGGTGCCGTTCGCCATGGCGGTTTCATCCCGTGGGATGACGATATGGATATCGTCATGATGCGCGACCAATACGAGCTGCTCATGGGGCATTTCAACGAATGGCGCACGACTGAGCGCTTCAAGCTCGTGTCATATCGTGACAAATCGTCTATTTATCAATTTGCGAAAATCGTGGACACCTCCACGGTTGTCTACGAGAGTTTCGTGGGGAAAAAGGCATCAACGGGAGTATGGGTGGATATTTTCCCTTTGGATCATTATGGCGATAAATCATCCCCCCTATTAAGAAAGCATCAAAGAATCGGTTTGATGCGAAGTTTTGCGGTGACAGATCCGGCAACTGGATCGAACGCGTTTATTAAATTCATAAAACGTATGGTATGCCCTTTTGTGAAAAATAAGGATGCATATGAACTCGCGCGAAAGTTGGATTCTATCGCGATGCAAATCAATGCTGAAAATACTCAAGCTCAATGCGTTTTGGATGTGCTCGATGGTTCAAAACCAACGCAGGCCTACCCAATAGCTTCCTTCGAGCCTATTCGTATGAAGTTTGAGAATCGTGTATATTCGGCCCCCTCTGGATACGAAGACATTTTAACCCTCCAATACGGCGATTGGCGCACTCCGCCTGCCGAGAGTGCTCGTCTCGTTCATGTGATGGAAGCGTATCGCCTATGAGCGATTCACAATCGTCGCAAGGCGTATCTTATGATGGGGGTGGCGCCCCGAAGCAGCTTTCTGTAAAAGCGAATATGCTCTGGAACTCGGTAGGCTCAATGACTTACTTGGCTTGCCAGTGGTTTGTGACGATTGTTGTTGTTCGTTTATCGTCGGGCTTCGATGATGCTGGGCTGCTTTCACTGGCCATGTCTGTTGTTGGCATTTTCAGCACGTTTGCTAATTTCAAAATGGGTACGTACCAGATTTCCGACATCAAACGAGAAAACTCACTGGGCGAATACATGGGCTTCAGATGCGTAACGCTCGTGGCGGCGTTTGTTGCATGCATGGTATATGCGCTGTTCACATGTGCGGCATATGCTCTGGTGACAATCGCCTTGTTTTACGCGTTTAAAGCCATTGGTCTGCTCATCGACATTCTGCATGGTGAAGATCAGATCAATCGCCGCATGGACTACATTGGAAAGTCGTTCATGCTGCAGGGGGTCTCAACGTTTGTGGCGTTTGTCATCGTGTATGGTATAACGCGCAACCTTAATGTCGCGATTGTCGCAATGTTTGTCGCTGCGCTTCTGGTGCTCGTGCTGTTTGACATTCCGCATTGCCAACGTTTTACTCGCGTAACGGTGAGCCTTTCGGCGAAAAAGGCGCTTTTTTTCCTTCGCACATCGTTGCCTGCGGTTGTCGCATCGGTCGCGGCGAGCGCCATCTTTGCCATCCCCAAGCAATATTTAGCTATGGTTTCAGGGGATGCTGCATTAGGTATCTATGCATCTGTCGCCGCGCCTGCGTTGGTTATTCAAATGGGAGCGCAATATTTGTATGGTCCCCTTTTGGATATCTTCCCGCGTTTGTTTTTCGATGGTGACAAAAAAGGTTTCTTGACGTTGCTCGGCAAGACGGTGGCGGGAATCGTCGCCGTGACTGTCGCATGCGCTATTGTGCTGGAATTCGTTGGTGAATGGGTTCTCTGTTTGTTGTTCGGTGGAGATATCGCTCCATACGTGTATCTATTGCAGCCTATTATCGTCTCTACGGCAGCGACGGCATTCCTATGGTTCTTTGGCGATTTGCTTATAACGCTACGGCGTTTTTGGGCGAATTTCGCTGGTAACGTGACGGCTTTTTTTGCGGTTGTTCCACTGACTTTTGTATGTGTGAATACATGGGATATGAATGGCGTGAGTTTTGCTGGCGCTGAAGCATGCATGTTGGGCGTTTTCGTGCTGTTCTGTTTTTTGGTTCAAACGGTTCGTCGTGGTCCTGGTTTCCGCATGCGAAGAGCGGCGGCAAATCAGGTGTGTGATAACGTCGATGCATCGGTGGCGAATTCTTCTGAGGGGCGCGCATGATACGTGTTTTGCAAGTGATTGGCGTGATGGATCGTGGCGGTGCCGAAACAATGATCATGAATCTATATCGCGCCATTGATCGCACGAAGATTCAGTTCGACTTTCTTGTGCACGAGCAACGCGAGGGCGATTACGATGCCGAGATTCGAGAACTCGGTGGCCGTTTCTTTCGATTGCCACGCTTCGCGGGGCTAAATGAGCATTCGTATCGAATGGAGTGCCGATCTTTATTTGCGGCGCACCCTGAGTGGCCTATTGTTCATGGGCATATTGGAAGCTGTGCGCCCATATATCTTTCTGAAGCGAAACGTGCTGGCAGATATACGATTGCGCATAGTCATGCTCAGAATTATGACACTGGGCTTGCTGGTTTCGCGTTTCGTGTTGCGTCATATCCTTCTAGGTTCATCGCAGATTATTTCATTGGCTGTTCACGCGAGGCGGGTATAGATCGCTTTGGAAAACGTATTGTTGAAGGAGATGCTTTTTCCGTTTTGCCCAATGGGATAAACGCAAGCCATTACACATGTGGCCAAAGCGAACATGATGACGCAAAAGCGAAAATGGGGTTTGCGGGAAGGCCAGTTGTATGCCACGTTGGGCGATTGATTCCTGTAAAGAATCATGAATTTTTGTTCGATGTGTTTGAGCGAATTAAGCAGAAGTGGCCAAATGCGGTGCTGGTGTTGGCAGGTCGAGGTGAGCTTGAGGAGTCGCTTAAACAGTCGGTCGTTTCTCGCGGTATTGATGCTTCGGTAAAATTTTTGGGCGTCGTGGATGATGTTGCCGAGGTGCTGCGCGCTTCCGATCTTTTCGTATTTCCTTCTGTGAGGGAAGGCTTGCCATTGGCAGTTGTGGAGGCGCAGGCTTCTGGTTTGCCAACGGTAATGTCGACGGGCGTTCCTAAAAGTGCTCTTATGGGAACCCGTATCCAAAGGATCCCCTTGGAAAAGGGGGCTGAGGAATGGGGGCGTGTGTGCGTGCAATATTTGAATGAAGCACTGACTAATGAGCGCCACGATGGCGTCGAGCTTGTTCGGATGCACGGATTCGATATCGGTCAGACCTCGAAATGGCTCGAGGCTTTCTATTGTTGCGCCTCAAAGTAGGCTCAAGCGACAATGATGAACGGAAAGAAGTGCAATGCAATACAACCAAGATGTGTTACGACGTTTGCAGTTGACGGAACTTGAGATACTCAAAGACATCGATCGCGTTTGCCGAGCCCATGGCATTACCTACTGGCTCGACTCCGGTACAGCGCTTGGCGCGATGCGCCACGGTGGGTTCATTCCTTGGGATGATGACATTGATGTCGGAATGCCGCGAGGCGATTACGAACGCTTTCTTAAGGTTGCGCCCGAGGCATTGGGTGCGCGCTATTGTCTGTCCACTCCGCACACGAATCCCCATCAGTCGGCTCTGTTTGCGAAGGTCATGCTGAAAGGCACGCGTTTCGCGACCGCGGAAACGCAGGAAGCTGGGTTTGATCAAGGAATTTTCGTCGATGTGTTTCCGTATGATTCGGTCTGCCCTAACCCTCGCGATGCTAAGCGCCAGCGGAGGCACTGTGTGATGTGGCAGAGCATTTCGTATCTTTATCACTCTAAACATATTGTTGTTCCCCATGGTGGTGTGTTGGGTGCGTTGGAACGTATTGCCTGCCGCATGGCCCATATCGCCGTGAGGGTATTGTTTACGCCGGAACGCATTGCTCATGGCTTTGATTCGGCGGCCACTATGGCAAACAACGATAAGATGGCGAATGAGATGATGGCCCCTTCGTATGCGGCAATAGGTCCTTACGCGCGTCGTTTTTTGATTCCCTCGGTGGAAATCAATTTCGAAGGTTGCAGTTTTTTTGCACCCGCGGATATTGAGGGATATCTGTGTACACAGTATGGCGACACATGGAATCAATTGCCGTCCGAAGAGCAGAGACGCAATCATGCGCCAAAAGTACTCGAATTCGGTAGTCCAGCTAATTCCAAGAGCCAAGTTATTCTTCTGGAGCACTAAATGGAAACCACTAAAAAACGACTCGACTCGGTTGACGTTGCGAAATTCGTTCTAAGCATAATGATCGTAACGATTCATTTGAGCCCATTTCCGTCTTTGGACCCATATATCATGCCTATGCTTCGAGTTGCAGTCCCGCTTTTTTTCTGATATCTGCTTTTTTCTTTTTCGGCAAATATCACGCAGAGATAACCATTGAGGGAAAGATCGGACGCTTGGAAAGGTATGTTAAGAGAAACCTTCAACTCTATTTTTTCTGGCTGATCGTTCTTTTACTTCCGACTCTCTCATATCGGAAATGGTTTGATGCGGGATTGCTCATGGGGATATTCCATGCAATGAGGGATTTTGTTTTCGGAAGTACATTCATTGCCTCTTGGTACATAATGGCAAGTATTATTGCAACTGTTGCGATTGCGGTTGCCAGTCGATATCTCGGTAATAAATGCCTTGTTGCCCTGTCTTTGGTAACATATTGTGCATGCTGTCTGCTGAGCAACTACGGCAATGCTCCTTTCGTCGCTTCCCACTACGACGCCTTGTATTTTGCTTTTCAAGAAGGTTACAACTCATTTTGGGTTGCGTTATTCTGGGTTGTAGCTGGCAAGATTCTCGCCGAAAATAAGCAAAAGGTGCTTCAGCTTGGCAAAGGCTATCTATGGGCGACATTTTTTGTAGGAGTTGTGATTATTTATCTTGAGCAGATTACTGTGCTCAGGGGAGGATGGGCTGTTGCCGACGATTGCTACTTTGGTCTTGCAATTGTCTGCGTTCCGCTCTTTCTCTTGATCATAAGAGCGAACGTATCTTGCAAGATGGCGTCTTTTTTACGGAATGCAAGTATAGTAACGTATTGCTTGCACGCTACTTTGAACTGGCTTCTTGCCCATTTCACTTTTGCTTCCGCTTGGCATCCTTTTACGATTTTCGCAATCGTGCTTGCACTTTCGTGGTTTTTGACGGCTGCGATCATGCGCCTTGAAAAGTGCAGTAGGCTATCTTGGCTGAGGTATTCGCACTGAGATTCCCTCCATCCTCGAAAAGAGTTCAATTTAGGATTTTATATTGCCATTATTGAACATTGATTTTACAATTCATGCGTGAGCATGAGAGGAATATCAATGTCATTAACTGAGTGTCAATTCGAGATATTGCGTAAGCTCAATGGCGCCCGATTGAGCCAGCGGGCTTTGTCTGCGGCGATTGGTATGTCCATTGGCGCCGTGAATGCTGGGTGCCAAGAGCTTGAAAAAGAAGGCCTCATTTCCGATGGGGCTATTACCGACGAAGGTGTTGCCGCTCTCGAGCCCTACAGGGTGCAAAATGCCGTGATTCTCGCGGCTGGTCTCTCCAGCAGGCTTGCCCCTATTACGTACGATCGCCCAAAGGGCATGCTCTACGTGCGTGGAGAGGTGCTCGTTGAACGGCAAATCCGCCAGCTTCGGGCTGCCGGCGTGCAAGAGATATATCTCGTCGTGGGTTACAAGAAGGAAGAATTCTTCTATTTGGAAGAAGAATTCGGCGTAAAACTCATAACCAGCCCCGATTATATGGAGCGGAACAATCATTCGTCTATATGGGCGGCGCGCAACGTATTGAGCAATTCATACGTATGTTCTTCGGATAATTACTTTACGCAAAACCCCTTTAGTGAATATGAGTTTTCGGCATATGCCGCGGCAAGTGCCGCCGAATGCGCGCCAGGCGAGTATTTCCTTGAGACGAGGGGCTCGAAGCAGCGTATCGTTGGCGCTCATCTCGACGGGAAGCATGGCTATGCCATGATGGGGCATACCTATTGGGATGCGGAGTTCTCCAATTCCTTTATTGATATCCTGCAGTCGGAATGGATGCGCCCTGGAACGGCGGATAAGCTGTGGGACGAGATTTTTTACGCCCACACCGACCAACTGCAAATGCGCATGCGAGTGTATCCGGCTGGCGTGATTCATGAATTCGATTCGCTCGACCAGGTGAGCGATTTCGATCCTGAGTTTATCCAGAACGTCGGGTCTGAGGTCTTGGACAATATTTGTGGCACGCTTGGCTGCAAGAGGGAAGACGTCAAGCATATTTCCCCGATTAAACAGGGTCTTACGAACCTCTCGTTCTATTTCGAATGCCGAGGCGAAGGTTACGTGTATCGTCATCCCGGTGCCGGTACGAATGAAATTATCAATCGTCCCGCTGAGGCGTTCGCGTGCGAGATGGCGCGAAAGCTCGGGCTCGATGACACGTTCGTCGCGGAAGACCCAGAAGCAGGATGGAAGGTGTCGAAATTCGTTCCCGATTGCACGGGCTTTGACTATTCCGATGCCTCTCAAGTTGAACGAGCACTTAGCATGGCTCGGCGTTTGCATGAAAGCGGCGCCGAATCCCCTTGGAAATTCGACTTCTACAAGGAATCGCTGAAGATTGTTCATCTGCTTCGTGAGGAAGGCTGGGCGTTTCCCGCCGGTTTCGAAAAGCTGCAAGCGAATATTGAGCTGCTCGTTGCGCCGATGCGCGCCGGCTCGGGCGCCGATGTTTTATGCCACAACGATTTCTATGGCCCCAACTTGCTTGTGCATGGCGACGATATGTGGCTCATCGATTGGGAATACGCCGCCATGGGCGACTATGGATGCGATTTCGGCAATTTCGTCGCGCAGAGCGATTATTTCGACGTGCAAGGCGCATTCGACATCATGCCTTTATACTTCGGTAGGAAGCCTACTTCGGAAGAAGAATTCCATCTTATTGCCTGCACGGCAATCGTCGGGTGGTATTGGTATGTGTGGGCTATGTTTAAGGAATGCAAGGGCGCCCCGGCGGGCGAATGGCTCTATGTGTGGTACAAAGCCGCGAAGGATTTCTCGGCGGAAGCGCTTTCCATGCTTGGCGATAAATCGTTCGCACGCAATCTGTCGCACGACGAGTTCCGTATTCTCGCGGCTTCGGCGGCTCGAAAAGATGGACGTTCGTACGATTACGGCGCTGTCTCGCATGAGCAATTAACGCTGGAAGCATTAAAGGCGAACGGACTTATGGACGAAGAAGGGGTTACTGCGCGCGGTATCGCGGCCCTTGAGCCGTATCGGGTGAAGCGGGCCGTGCTCCTTGCGGCCGGCTTCGGAAGCCGCCTTTTGCCCGTAACGGTGAACACGCCGAAGCCGCTTGCGCGTGTTCATGGCGTTCGCATTATCGATAGGCTTATCGATGCGTTGCTTGATGCGGGTATTTCGGAAATATATATCGTTCGTGGCTACCTTGCAGAGGAATTCGATCAACTGCTGCATAAATACCCGGATGTCAAGTTTATTGACAATCCCCTTTATTCAACCACGAACAATATTAGCTCGGCGGTGGCGGCGTGCTCTCACTTCAGCAACGCCTACGTGTTCGAGAGCGATTTGCTTTTGACGAATCCTGGTCTTGTTGCCCCGTATCAATATCGATCGAATTACTTGGGTATTAAAGTTGACTCGACCGACGATTGGCGCTTTGTTGCGGATGAGTCTGGAAAGATTTCTGACCTTGCGAAAGGCGATTCCAATCCGTGCTGGCAAATGGTCGGTTTGTCATATTGGTCGCCTGACGATGGCGCGGCACTTGCGCGCGATATTCCTTCGGTGTTCGATACGGAAGATGGCAAACAGATTTTCTGGGATGACGTAGCGATTCTGCGCAAACCTGACAACTACGAAATCTACGTTCGGCCTTGCATGCAAGAGGACATCGTTGAGATAGACGATTTCGAGGATCTTCAAAAGGTCGACCCCTCGTATATCGTGAAAAAGAAAGCGCACTAGGAGGTTTTCGTGGCGCGTAATGAAACTGCCCAGACGCAAGAGTATTTCGAAAGGCGCTCGCTTAAAAAAGGCGCGGCGGGTTGGCCTTTGCTCATGGGCCTTGGCGTTGCGTATGTGATTTCCGGGGACTTCTCCGGCTGGAACTACGGCATCGCGTATGGCGGATGGCTCGGCCTCGCTATCGCATTCGTTCTTATGGGTTGCATGTATGTTTGCACCGTGCTCGGTGAAGCCGAGATGTCGTCGGCCTTGCCTACGGCTGGTGCGGGGTTTGCTTTTTCGCGCTGTGCGATGGGGCGTTTCGGGGGGTTTCTTACGGGCATGGCAATTACCGTGGAATACGTATGCGCGCCTGCGGCGATTTCGACGTTTATCGCTAACTATTTCCTTCAGCTGGGAATTATCCCGGAAGATTTCCCGTTCCTTCTTTTGGTGGGCATTATCTTTATCGTGTTCATAGGGATTCACGTTTTTGGCGTTGGCGAAGCTTTGAAGCTCATGCTTGTTATTACGGTCGTTGGCGCTATTGCACTCGCCGCCTTTGCGTTTGGCGCGGCCCCGCATTTCGATGCGGCTGCGCTGTTCGATATCGCTCCAGATGAAGGTGCTACGACCGCTCTTCCTTTCGGTGTTAGCGGGCTTCTTGCCGCATTGCCGTTTGGCATCTGGTTCTTTCTTGGCGTCGAAGGCGTTGCTCTTGCTGCGGAAGAGGCGAAAGACCCAAGGCGCGACATCCCGAAGGCCATTATCGGGTCGATGGCCGTGCTTATTGGGACTGGGCTTATCGTGCTTGTTCTTGCCGCGGGCGTAACGGGGTCGGAATTCATGGGCACCTCAAGCGCTCCGCTTGTGGACGCGTTGAACATTGCCAATTTGCCTGGTCTGGCACTTTTTGTGAATGTGGCGGGGCTTTTTGGGCTTGTTGCGTCCTTCTTCTCGCTCATTTATGCGGGCTCCCGCGAAATTTTCGCTTTGTCTCGGGCGGGGTATCTTCCGACCTTTCTTTCGCTTACGGGTTCGAGGAAGACGCCCTGGGTGGCGTTGCTGGTGCAGGGTGTGATAGGTTTTGCCCTTGTCGTTGTCATGCAAGACGGAGATGTCCTGCTCAATATGGCGGTATTGGGTGCATGCTTGAGCTATGTGCTCATGAATTTGTCGCATGTCATCTTGCGTTTGCGTCAACCGAATATGAAACGAGGCTGGAAAACTCCTGGCGGTGCTCTTACGACGGGGGCAGGTCTCGTACTGTCGGCGATTGCCGTAGTATCGACCTTTTTCGTGGATGCCATCGCGTCGATGGAAATCGTATGCGTTCTTGCGGTCGGGTGTGTGTACTTCTTTGCTTATGCGAGAAAACGCCTTATATCCAACGCGCCCGAAGAGGAGCTATACAAGCTTGAGGGCGCGGGGCAGGAATTGCGATAGCCATTTCTGGAATTATTAATGCGTGCTTGCTTCGGCGGCGCTGTGAGGGGGGGATCGATGAAGGTTTACGAGGGAACGATTTTAACGGTTGATGCTCAAGATAGCGTGGCCCGCTACCTAGTGGAAGATGGCGGCCGTATTGTCTACGTTGGCGATACGCTGCCCGAAGAGTATTCTTCCGCTCCACGTGAGCAATTAGAGAATCGTGCTTTGTGCCCTGCGTTTGTCGATACTCATGAGCATTTGGCGTCGTTTGCGACATTCAATGTTGGTTTGAATGCGATGCATGTGCGTTCAAACCAACAAATCAAGGAAATGGTTGCCGATTTTGCCGAAAAGTGTACGTCGAAGATTCTGGTCGCTTTTGGCGCTTCTCCGTATTCGGTAGTCGAAGGGCGCTTGCTTTCTCGCGCCGAACTCGATGAGGCGTGTTTGGAAAAGCCTGTTTTCATGGTGAAGTACGACGGGCATGCATGCGTCGTGAACAGTGCCCTTCTCAAGCTTGTCGATGACAAAGTAAAGAATTTGCGTGGCTATCATCCCGAAACCGGCGAAATGAACCAAGAGGCGTTTTTTGCTGTAAGCGATTTTATTACGGGAAGCCTGTCAATTCCCGAGCTGATCGGAAATATTCAAGCGGGCATGGACTATTTGGCGAGCCGCGGTATTGGTATGGTGCATACGGTGAGCGGAGTCGGTTTTACGGGGAATCTGGATATAAGCCTTGAGAAATGGATGGGTAGGAGTGCTCAATCTGGCTTTCAGGTGCGTGTTTTCCCTCAATCGATGAACGTGAAGGTGGCGACGAGCCGAAAGCTGCCGCGCATAGGCGGATGCTTTGCCTGCGCGCTTGATGGATGTTTCGGAAGCCGTGATGCTGCTTTGGTTGAGCCATATTGCGATGGCGAAAGCGGGAACGGCGTGCTGTATTACAGCGATGAGGCTGTAACAGACTTCTGCAAAAAAGCGAATCGTGCCGGACTGCAGGTTGAGATGCATGCAATTGGAGATGCGGCTTTCAACCAGGCCGTGCATGCTTTGAAGGCTGCGCTTGACGACTTCCCTCGTGAAAATCATCGGCATGGCATCATTCATGCGTGCCTTCCTACGGAAGAGGGTTTGCAGATTTGCGCAGAATACGGAATTCAGTTGCCAATGCAAACAAGCTTTATCGATTGGCCGCAGGAGCCCGATTCGTATCTTCGTTCGATTCTCGGTGATAAACGCGCGGCGCAGCTGAATCCCTTGAGAGCCATGTGGGACAAAGGGATTGTTATGTCAGCAGGTTCCGATGCACCTTGCACCGATCCCGATCCCATTCTATGGATACAGCGTGCGTGCAACCACGACAACCCCAAGCAGAGCCTTACCATAAAAGAGGCCCTACGTATGTGCACGTATAATGGTGCATGGACAACGTTCGACGAAGACGAGCGTGGCTCGCTTGAGGTCGGCAAGGTGGCCGATATGTGCGTTCTCTCAAGAAACCTCTATGAAGTGCCGCTGTCAAATTTGAGCGAGGTAAAAGTTGAGGGACTTATTCTTGACGGGAGGCCCTACGAAAAACAGCGCCAGAGTGTTGTCTCGGCTGTGCTAAGAGGGGTGCTTAGCACAGCAAAGATTTGAGCTATACATTGGCGTACGCGCTGAGGAGCGCAATGCAAGATTGAATTCCTGTTAGGGCAGTGTGACGCTTTCTGATAAACTCGGTATTGCGGCTTCCGACCTTTCCTTTGAATCTGTTACGTCGCAATTTCAGTTTTCTAAGGCGGAGGCCGTTTCTACCAGAGAGCCCCGTCGCTCCGTATCTTACTTTGCTGTGTGCTGCACTGCGGTGCCGACGACGTCTACTGAATAAAACGAGTGGCATATTACGCCGCCTGCGTCTCTCTGTGCTAGAGCGAGTGGCATAGGCATTCTGCGCCAAGAGCTTTTTTCTAGGCTAGATTCTGGTACATTGGGAAAATGCGAAGCCTGGTTTTCAGTCTTATGAGTGCAAAATAGAAAAGCTGAGCTAGCTGAGACATGCGGCATGCAGCGCCTCAAAGTGCTTCAAAAGTTATGACATTCATTGCATGTAGAAATATCAGTTGATTCGCCAAATTGCTATTATGGTACAAATGATTTTATTGTTTCAGAAACGGGGCATATATGAAGGGCATTATTCTCGCTGGTGGTTCGGGCACTCGTCTGTATCCGCTTACTACGGTTACGAGCAAGCAGTTGCTGCCCGTGTATGATAAACCAATGATTTACTACCCCATGTCGGTGCTTATGATGGCTGGCATTCGCGACGTTCTGGTTATTTCTACGCCGCACGACCTACCCAACTTCGAGCGCCTTCTCGGCGACGGTTCCCAGTTTGGCATTAAGCTGTCTTACGCCGAGCAGCCTTCGCCTGATGGTCTTGCTCAGGCGTTCATTATCGGCGAGGAGTTTATTGCCGGCGAACCTTGTGCGCTTGTGCTTGGCGACAACATCTTCTATGGTAATGGCCTGGGCCGTCATCTTCGCTCTGCCGTTGAGGCCGCTGAGCAGGGCAACGGCGCAACCGTATTTGGCTATCATGTCGACGACCCCGAGCGCTTCGGCGTGGTCGAGTTCGATAAAGACTACAATGCCATCTCTATCGAAGAGAAGCCTGAGCATCCGAAGTCTTCCTATGCCGTTACTGGCCTGTATTTCTACGATTCGCGCGTGTGCGAGCTTGCCAAGAAGTTGAAGCCTTCCGCTCGCGGCGAGCTTGAGATTACCGATTTGAACCGCATGTATCTGGAAGACGGCACCCTTTCGGTTGTTACGCTTGGTCGTGGTTATGCATGGCTCGATACGGGCACCATGGAGTCGCTCTACGAGGCTGGCGAGTTCGTGCGCGCCGTCGAGCGCAGCCAAGACCTTCCCGTGTGCGTTCCGGAGGAAATCGCTTGGGAAAACGGCTGGATCGACACCGACAAACTGCTCGAGTGCGCAAAGCTCTATGGCAAATCGGTGTACGGCCAGCATCTTAAACGCGTTGCCGAGGGCGAATTTGTGAATCGCCACGACCACTAATCGCTGTTACCGTTGGCGCTTAAAACCCAGCGTTGCTTTTGTGGCGCTGGGCTTTTCTGCTTCAGGAGGCACGTGTGACCGAATTGACGTTTGCCGAAATACTCGAGCGCGATGGCCTCTCTTTGGAAGAGCTCAAAACGCTCTCCTTCCAGAGCAACCTGGGCATTTCGTTAAAGAAAAATCTGCATTACTTCGATCAAAGTCAATTGCTTGAGGAGCTAGATGAGGTGCGGCGCTGGTACTTAATGCAACCGCAGCTTTCTGATTTGCCGATTGATTATCGTATTAAGAGCCAACAATCAATTGAGTTGAAGTTTTCGCGATATTACCCCGATCATCAGGCGAGGAAGGTTTTCAACGATATTTTAGGTTTTCGGTCGCTCGTTGATTCGTATAAACCGTTGTTGGATTCTTCGTTTTCCGATTCAATTCGAATTGCCGATATGAGCCTGGGAAAAGCCCATGATGACGGCTATCGTGGCGTGCATGTGTATTATCAACGGTCCGGTTTTTGCTATCCTATCGAGATTCAATACAATACTTTCTACGATAGGCAGTTCAATAATTGGCTCCATAAATATACATACAAGCGCGTTTTGGACGTGCGGGTTGGGGCTCGATTGAGGTTGCTCTATGAGCGTGGCAAAATACGCAACGAAGAACAGTTCGTAAGGAGTATACGCGATGTGCTATCTGGTTGCTAAATGGTTTGATGGCGTTGGCAGCGTGTGCATGCGCGCGAGCCAGGGGAAGGGTCTGGTTGAAACCATGGATCGCTTGTCTAGCCAATTCGGTCATGACAAGCTCCAACTTGTTGCCGTCAGTCGCCCCTCTGCCTATGGAGAATACGCTCCATATAGCTTTGTGAATAATGAGACCGAAATGGCAGAAGAGATTGCTGCGAAATATATCGCGTAGATTATGCGATGCTGAATAAAGTGAGGAATAACGTGGAACAATTCGAGCCCAAGAACATCATCGTTACCGGCGGCTGCGGCTTCATCGGCAGCAATTTCGTGCACCATGTGGTGCGCGAGCATCCCGAGGTGCACGTGACCGTGCTCGACAAGCTCACCTACGCGGGCAACCGCGAGAACATCGCGGGCCTGCCCGCCGACCGCGTCGAGCTCGTGGTGGGCGACATCTGCGACGCCGAGCTTCTGGAGCGAATCGTGCCCGGCCACGACGCCATCGTGCACTACGCCGCCGAGAGCCACAACGACAACTCCATC